>ENA-OREN01001345-OREN01001345.1-marine-metagenome-genome-assembly--contig:-NODE-1345-length-29216-cov-3.965167_pt1 | contig 29216 bp, 24 predicted proteins | sample MGYA00248624_ERZ508555 | MGnify/ENA primary metagenome ERZ508555 (study PRJEB26222, sample SAMN06267773) | marine metagenome | isolation source: Saanich Inlet, British Columbia, Canada | place...
TTACTCCTTTGAACACAAGGGAACCCCATGTATTCGCCCGCAATCACATGGGTACCCATGTAACCGTATACATACACAAGGGGGACCCTTGTAGATACTACTCTTCGAGACTATCCTTTGCTCAGGGATTAAAAAACCCACCCTGACGGGGAAATTGTTATCTCCTTTTCATCATTCGAAACTAATATGGAGATTTCATGTCCAACTTGTGAAGAATTAATGGGCATAGAGAGAGATGAATCTGGAGCGTATGAATGTCCTCATTGTGATACTCCGTTTGAATACACATCATCTCTGGAAAAGTGGATTTTTGATGTTGAAGAAGGAAATATTGAGCGAGATTTCCTCATTTCAGAAGATGTGCACAACACCCGTTCAGAAAATATCTTACTTGGTCTTATTTTGATTCCAGCTGGTTTTTTATTTTTCATAGGGTGGATGTTTGTCTTTCCTGCTTTGTTAGGACTCTTGTTCATTCGTTGGGGTTTTGATCTACTATTGAAGCAATCAATTACAACAAAGAGAGTCAGTTTTTTTGATTCGCTAAACTCAAGAATCGTTCAATATACTCTTAAAGACGGACATCTCGATCATTCGCGAATCAATGAAGTGGATATCAAAGATGGAACCCGTATTGTAACATGTTCTTACTGGAGCGGAGGGGGAGATTCTGGGGCGGAATGCGATGATTTGTACATGACTCAAGAATCAGTACCCGTTAAATTCAACTATCCGGGTTTAAAACCGAGTCATGCATTAAAATTTAGTGAATATTTAGAAATCCCCTTCACCCAGTTAAGATACAATTTTAAACGCAACATCGATCATGATGAGTTGAGGCATGCTCTAAGATAGTGACCATCGATTCGTTGGAATTAGTCTAATAAGCAAAGATCGAATTTTTGGAATCAGGGAGTACACATCAAAATGAATGTGTTCTAGTGAAGTGAATAAATGGATAGCATATGTTCACGCGGGCTTAACAATAACACCCTTGTGCATGAAATAGACATTCACAAGGGTTCGCAGTGGGTACTATTCGTCGCTACCGTTGTATACGGCCTACTGAAACTTGTTTCATTTATCGCAAATTCTCCTGTGAGAATTCAATAGTGTCCAATGAGGGCTAAGCAATTTTCTAAGAGGTGCGACAAATCTTCCGATATGACTTCGTTTTCGGTTTTGAATTTTAGAGTACTCTTTCCAGATTTCTTTTTCGAAAGGTTTTGAGGGAGCACTTCAGGATAATAGTACATTGGCAGAAGATAGACTCCCACATGTTTTCTCTGAATCCGCACTCTGACAAACGGTCTACCATTTTGCGTTTCAATGAACAAATCACCCGGCTCATCTACGACGATTATCAAATTATTAGCACAACATTTCCGCACAATTTTACAAAGTTCATCCCACAAATACAAGAATGAATCGTTTTTCATAGTCCCAGTAGATTCTATCTACCTTGTAGTTTCTTTGCTTAAGTTGAGTTAGGAAAGGAGTTCCATCAAGCATGCCCACACCGGCATCAACCTTCGATTTGCTTGAGAAGAAACTGAATGATGGTCTAAGTCTGCACCCGAATTACCTGGTTCACGGCCTGCAGCCCAGTTAGAGGAGATACAGACTGCAGCATATGGAAGTTCGAGTTCTCGCGCTAGTTTTGCTTCTCGTGGCATGGTCATTCCAACCATATGGCCACCTAACTTATCGATTGCATCAATTTCCGCCTTAGTTTCAAAATGCGGACCTTGTGCCAGCCAATATGTGTAGAATAATCGTTCATCATCCGAGAAGCCCTGAACCGAACGTAAGACTGCACTTAATCGAGAATTAAGTTCTGTATCAAAGGGCTCAGTTACTGAAGTAAACACCGCAGAATCATCGTGGAAAGTCGATGCCATACCCGTGAAATCAAGGTATTGCTCAGCCAAACCAACTTTTCCTGGGGGGAAATCAGCTGGAATTGCTCCAACTGAACATACAGCCATCACCGCTTCACATCCTGCATCTGCAAGTGCACGCATATTGGCTCGGTGTTCAATCTTATGAGGCGGTTTACTTGCTTGACCATCATTGTGATGACGTTGTAAAAAGAATAATTCTTTCTCATCAGCACCCGCTTTTAGCCGCATACAGGTAAGAGGGACATCACCCCAAGGTGTCTCAACATTTACATCGTCACGACGAATCAATGTGAGGCCTGATTGCTTCATTTCATCCCCAACGGTCATACTGATGAGGCCAGTTCCACCAATCACTCCAAGTCGTTGCATATCCCTTCCTCGCGTTCACTGCATGTCAAACCTACGGCTCAACTGTAGTCTAGACCTTGCTTTCGCTGGCATTCAAAGAGAACGTGGTTCTCAAGGTAATCATTCGCTCAAACGTGCGATCAAATCTGCCTTCTTTCCAGAGACAGGCTTTCCTGCAGCTTTCAAAAGTTCCTTTAGTTCTGCAACCTTCATTGAATTATAATCTGCACTCGGTGCAGCCTCTTCAGCAGGTGCTTCTTCAGCAGGTGCCTCTTCAGCAGGTGCTTCTTCAGCAGGTTTCTTTTCTGAAGCAGGTTCCATTGCTTCAGCAGCATCGATAATTGAAGGAGTGGAATCACCCTCTTCTTCATCCTCATCATCCATTGCTGCAGCAAGTGCTGCTGCTTTCTTTGCTTTGAGTTCTGCATCAGAACGTGCTTCTTCTGCGTGAATTTCGTCAAGGGTTTTACCGTTTTCAGCAACAACACCGGCTTGGAGCAGTTGGCTCTTACGAATAGCGACCGACTTTACCGGATAAATTTGCTTCACTACCTTACGGATTTCTTCTTCAAGTGTTCCATCAAGAATTTGTGTTTGAATCTTGGAATAGGTTGCCTTGGAAGCAAAAGCGATAATCAAATCACGAGCCTTGGAGCGCATAGCCTGCTTGACCGAAGTTTGAACACGCTTTTGTGTTATGATGAGCGGCTTGAGACGGACAAGATATCCGTCGGTAGAAACGACATCAACAACATCGTCAACCTTGCCACGGTAGCGGCGAATTTGACGTCGGATGTGGTCGGTTTGGTGATGATGACCGATAAAGGTCGTCAGTGCGTCTTGACCAACGCACTCGTGGACACGGAAACGAAGAATAACGTGCATCTTCGTAAAATCGCCATTGAATTCTTGTTGTGTCATTTCATAGACACGGCCGAGGATATGTTCATCAGACTCTCCCAGAGTTTCTCCAATTTTCTTAAAATCCCATGGTGTTCGAGGCGCACGAATAGTGTACCAAATCTTGTTCTTCCACTTGTCTCGCTGCTTACGTGCTGCTGCACGTGCCTTCACACTGATTTTTTTTGCCATTGTATCATCTCGGGGTGTATGTCTTGCGGGGGCTACCCCACTTGCAACTCGGCCACTCACCTCCCCTATTTGAAGAAGCCTCTTCGTTCAATTCATGTTTATCCTACATTTCCATGCATTCCAGCGCATCGATTCGGTAAACTCATGAGCATGAAGTCAACCCCATGGGCGTGGGCCTCCATCATATCACTTGGCGAGCGACGGCGAGCGGCGTCGCTGATGAAACTGTAGTAGCTGATGCTATTGCATGGCTGGTTGGCAATCCAGAATTGATTGATATCGAGCGTACAACCTCCTATCACGGTTCTGAATTGCATATGGTCTCCGGAGTGTGTAAAAAGAAAGCAGACTCACTCAAATCACTATCTAGAATCGGTGTCGAAAACCTTCAATTTTTACTCGATGAAACTGAAACTCGGTTTGATGAAAACAATACTCTGCACTTTCGCCTAGATTTCAATGCCTTCATCGATGGAGAAGTTCTTCTAGCAACGCCTGGCCAAGTTGAAACCATCAAATGTCACACCAAAATCGAAGTTTATCCGGGACAGGTTGCGATTGAAGAATGCAAAAATATTCTGGAAAAGGCAAAGGAAAAAGCAAATCAGGATGATTGATTTTCGAAAACGACGCCACAGCATTAAGTTGAAAGCCTGTTGCAAAGAGCATTCGGCATGGATGTCAGGCTACGCGCCATCATACTCGCTATGATGATGATGTTGTGCTTGGTCGCCCTTCCATCGGGCTCTTCTTCTGAGGGAATACAAATCAATGAGCCGCCAACTTGTCATGCAGAGCGCAATGATTCATGGACAATGGGCTTAATATCGTGTTCAAATGCCACAAGTCTTGGATATACTCTATTTTCACCTATGCCATCAACTACCAGTTACTTGATTGATACTCATGGACGAGAAGTTCACACTTGGGAATCTCCAGGCGGTCATCGCCCTGGACTTGCCGCATATCTACTCGATGATGGAGACCTACTTCGAACCGCAAACATCGCCCAACAAGCAGTTGGCGATTTTAGTGGAGGCGGCACTGCAGGAAAAATAGAACGAATAGGCTGGGATGGGACTGCTGAGTGGTCTTGGGAATATTCCTCGATGGATTACATCACCCATCACGATATTGAACCAATGCCAAATGGAAACATCCTAGCCATTGCTTGGGAAGATAAAATGGAAGAGGAAGCCGAACAAGCTGGCCGAGACCCCGCCATTGCAAGCGATGCACCAGGTGGCAGCAGTAATGTATGGCCAGACCACATCATTGAGATTGAACCACTGTCAAATAATCAAGCAAACATTGTTTGGGAATGGCATGCTTGGGACCATTTGATTCAGGACTATGATGTAACTGTTGACAATTATGGTGTAGTTGCAGACCATCCAGAATTGCTCGACATCAATTTCATCGGTGCGACCGGAAATCAGGCTGGCAGAGCTGATTGGATGCATTGTAATGGCATAGATTACAATGCTGTTCTTGACCAAATCCTATTGTCCTGTAAAAACACCAACGAATTGTACATCATCGACCACAGTACAACAACTGCTGAAGCCGCAGGACACACTGGTGGTAATTCTGGTAAAGGAGGAGACTTTCTCTATCGATGGGGAAACCCACAAGCCTATGATTCAGGTCTCTCAAGCGACCAGCAATTGTTTGGCCAACACGATACGCAGTGGATTGAACAAGGGCGCGAAGGTGCAGGTGACATTTTGGTATTCAATAACGGTGGAGGACGTTCACCAAGTTACTCATCAGTTGATGTTATTCAATCTCAATTAGTGAATGGCAATTACCCCCTTCAAGCTAACGGAACTTGGGGGCCAAATGCTCCAAGTTGGTCTTGGGACCTTGGCCCAGACATGTATGCACAATCGATTTCAGGTGCTGAGCGATTACCGAATGGAAACACTTTGGTCACTTTCGGAACTCAAGGCACTCTCTATGAAGTTGATTTGAACGGTGAAATCGTATGGCATTATATCAATCCTATAATCAATAGTGGTGCACTTACCCAAGGTGAAGAAATTCCCGCTGGAAACAGTGCGGGAACCTTGGCCAATCCAGTCTTCAAATCTCGGCGATATGCTGAAGATTTTGTCGGGTTCAATGGTAAGGATTTGACTCCTGGAACCTATCTCGAAACTTGGACTGACCTTTGCCCAACCGAAGACTCAATTCCATGGGATATTGATGGCGACGGTTGCATTGATGATTCTGATGGAGACAGTGTCAATGACCCCTATGATCTATGCATTGGATTTGATGATTATACCGATAATGATAATGATTCAATACCAGATGGTTGTGACCCCAACATTGACACTGATGGCGATGGAGTCAGCGATGCTATAGATTCTTGTCCGGGTTTTAATGATACCATTGATGTAGATAATGATTCGATTCCAGATGGTTGCGATTCTTTGATTGATAGCGATTTTGACATGGTTTCAGATTTGCTCGACCAATGTCCAGGATTCGATGACAGTATAGACGTGGATAATGATTCAATTCCAGATGATTGTGATGTCTTAATCGACTCTGACCAAGATGGGATTGCCAATAATCTCGATGAATGTGAGGGTTTCAATGACTCTGCAGACCGTGACAATGATGGAACACCAGATGGATGTGATACAACACCAGATGGTTCTAATGAAACTGTTAATACAAGTGATTCAGGCCAAGATAATGCTACTACCAACCAGAATAATGTATCTGATAACTCAGGCAATAGTTCGGACTTAGACACTACTGGTGATGATGGCTCTCAATCATCATCTCAAATTCAATCAGATGATGGCAACTCAAAAATAACTCTAAGATTACTATTCTCGTTTGCCCTGATGTTTTCTGGCGCTTGGTTAATGCTGTACCTCCTAAGTCAACAACTTTTTTCAAATAAGGTAGAAGAAGATGATTTGAAGAAAAATATAGTCTTTTTAGAGTCGGGAATCCAAGATTCTACAAATCAATTTTCCGAAGTTAGTTCAATGATTGATTTGCCCATCTCACAGACTTCTCCTCCTGTGCCGGTAGTGTCTCCATTGAGTCAAAGCATTTCTCCACCTGTACCTGCTGAAGGCCTGCCTGATGGGTGGACAATGGAACAATGGAAATATTATGGCCAACAGTGGATTGATGCACATAATTAGTCATCTAATTATTTCAAAGACTTCATGTAGAACAACTGTATGGGATTGTTTGAGGAATAATCATGACCCACGTCGTAACCACAGCCTGCGTAGATCACAAGTACCAAGAATGCGTAGCAGTCTGTCCTGTTGAAGCATTTAGAGAAGCAGACACATATTTGGTCATCGACCCCGATGAATGCATAGATTGTGGCGCATGTATTCCTGAATGTCCTGTTGATGCTATTTTTGCTGATACTGATGTCCCAGATGGCGAAGAAGCATGGATTGACCGCAATGCCGATGAATCGGTCGATGCTGAAATCGCAGAGGGAGATTCTCCTGTCCTTGCCGATGATTGATTTACCCAAGTAAATCTCTTTTTTCCTTTCGCGCTGTTGCGAACCAATGTTCTTGAAGGGCGTGTCCTTGGAGTGAATGATTGGCATGGTTCATACCGACTTTTCCCAACTACGAAATGGCAGTGATTTGCTCAAGCGTGGCTTTGCCCGTATGCAACAAGGTGGCGTCATTATGGATGTTGTCAATCCAGACCAAGCGGCTATTGCTGAAGAGGCTGGAGCTGTCGCGGTCATGGCATTAGAAAGAGTTCCAGCAGATATTCGCCGCGATGGTGGAGTCGCCCGAATGAGTCATCCTGAGATGATTCAAGGCATCCTCGATTGTACCTCAATTCCAGTCATGGCAAAAGCACGTATTGGCCATGAAGGTGAAGCACGAGTTCTCGAATCCATGGGCGTTGACATGGTTGATGAGTCCGAAGTTCTCACTCCTGCTGACCCATACTTTCATATCAACAAAAACGACTATTCGATTCCATTTGTCTGTGGTGCAACTGGATTGGGAGAGGCTGTTCGGCGAATTTACGAAGGTGCCTCAATGATTCGTACAAAGGGAGAGGCTGGGACTGGAAATCTTGTTGCAGCAGTGACCCATGCACGTCGTATTGACCAAGAAATAAAACAAATTCAATCGCTTGAGGAAGAGGGGATTTCTAAAGTCACCCATATGATTGTTCAACGATACAATGTTCTTGCCGATGCCTCAGAAATGCCTGGGCTTTACCCAATGACACCGTTTGGCGCCATAGATGATGATATGCGCGACAATATTCAATCAATTCTTCTCGAAATAAAGGATATGGGGCGACTTCCGGTCGTGACATTCTCGGCTGGTGGAATTGCTACACCTGCTGATGCTTCACACATGATGCGCCTTGGCATGGATGGAATCTTTGTCGGCTCTGGAATCTTCAAATCATCTGACCCAAAAACCATGGCTGATGCAATTGTTCTGGCAACTGCACACTATGATAATGCCGAAAAAGTAACAGAAGCCATGGCCATGATGCTCGGAAAACCGATGAAAGGCGATGAACTCGAAACACTCGATGTTCGATACGATCAACGTGGTTGGTAATCAATCCAAAGGATTTGGAACGCCTTCTTCTCCAAGTGTCCACCTGAGTGTTTTTACAACTCCGTCGAGAGCCTTATGATTACGAGCAGCCTCTTTCATTCCATCTCTATCCTCATTCTTCCGACATTCTTCAAACCAAGCTTTCCACTCCTTACGCTTGATTTCTGCTCGATTGAGCATTTCTTCGATTTCTTCCCAAGAACGGTCGTAACTACGGTTAGGAGTCGTGTCGGCTGACATTAGTTACATGGGGTATTGGCAAGGTATTAAAGTAACATGCCGGCTTGATTATTGATTTGCTGGAATTCGGCAATTTTCAAATATACTGTTTTTCTCCAGAATCATTCCATCACCAATAATGACATTTTTCAAATTGGAACCTGAGCCAACTGAGACACCTTTGCCAAGCACTGTATTTTCCAACACACATTCGGTTTCAATTGTACAATCTGGCATTACCAAAACATCAGTGAGTTGAGAACCACTGCCAATCACACTGCGAGATGATACAACTGTCCCTTCCAATGAGCCCATTACTTGTGCGTCTTCCGCCACAAAACTGTTATCTTGAAAAACGCCTTTAGGGAGGGGAAAGGGCAAGTTCTCTCGTTGTTCAATGAGTGTGTGTTGAGCACGAATTAATTCAGAAGGATGACCAACATCAAACCAAACTCCATCGATGGTTTTTGCATACATTGGCCAACCCTTTTCCAAAACCATGGGGAAGAGTTGCTTGCTGAAATCAAATTTTTCACCTTCAGGGACGAGTGCTAAGACTTCTGGTTCAATGATGTATAGTCCAGCATTAATGACATTGCTAAAGGCTTCCTCAGCAGTTGGTTTTTCCTTGAACCGACAAATGTAGCCTTCTCGAAGTAGACCGTCCAACTCACCATTGTGAGATGGAGCAAGGCCAACGATTCCAAATTCCGTTGGGTCCTCAACTTCCCACAGTGCCATCGTTACTTTTGCACCACTTTCTCGGTGGGCATCCAATAGTGCACTAATATCAAAAGAAGCAACCGAATCTCCAGAGCCTACAACAAAAGTTTCAGTTAAGTGTTCTGCCAAAAGCCGAACACTACCTGCAGTCCCCATTGGAGTCGATTCTTGATTAACCCAAGCCTCGACAGGAGTTGCTTGTGTGTTCCATGATTCTACATGTTGTTCCAATTGCTCTCCACGGTATCCGGTGGTCACAACAATGGTTTTGATTGATGCGTCCTGCATTGCGTCTTTAACAAAATCAATTACTGGCCGGCCAAGAACTTCAACCATCGGTTTTGGACGAGTCAATGTCAATGGACGAAGTCGGGAGCCTTGGCCCCCTGCCATTATAACGCCAAACACAACAATACCTCAGCGTCGACGGGTTGCATTAATGTCGATTTTACGCATCGACTTCTTTTTGCCAGATTTGGCTTTTCTTTTTCCTGAAGATGCGTTATCTCCTTCACCAATTCCACCAAATGTAACTCCACCCGAATTCATGAGGGTCGAAACCAAATCATCAGCAACTTCTGAGGATTCTGCACCTGTTTTCATTTCGGCCTTCACCGAAGCATTGTGGTCAGTCATCCATGATTTACGTTCATCCCGAGCCATATTCAATTTGTCTCGAACCTTGTTGACATCAACCATGAGTTCAGTGATTTTGTTATGCATCTCATCGGACTTTTGACGAAGTTCAAGGAATTCTGTGTGAAGTCGGTCGCCTTCTGCCTTCAAGAAATCTCGATGGGCAAATGCTTCGTCAACATCAGGTGATAAAACATCAGCACGGGCAACGGCTCCAAGCATTTCCTGGTGTGCAGCATCAGCCTCAGAACGTAGCGTTTTGATGGCTGAATCCAAATCACTTAGGTCAACTTTTATCATTTCAAAATGAGTGACTTCAGGAGCGAGCTCTTCAATACGAATTTTCATTTCCTTAATACTCTTGATCATTTCCTTTTCCTTCTTTTGACCTACTGATGAGGTTTCAAAGGTGTTTTCAAGTGATCTAACTTCATGTTGAAGTTTTGCATATTCCGCAGTAGCAGACTTCTTTTCACCTTTCTCATCACGTCGGCCCTTGGCCTGATTGATAATTTCACGGAGATGTTGTTGGAGAGCATTTCGCTTTTCTTTAAACATTTTTATTTCCGCACGAATTGCCTTCATTTCGGTTAAAACAAGGTCAATTTTCTCACGATGTTCTTTGTATTGGCCTTGAACAGCATTGCGTTTATCAGCAACTGTTCGAGCCTGTTCACTGAACGAATTACGTGTATTTCTCATCTTTCGAACTCGCGCTTCCATGCCCTGAAGTTCATCTCGAAGTTCAGAATCTGGACTTGGGGTCGCATCATCAGGTCTTCCGCGCATACATCGTGCACAGAGTTACCCATTTCAAGTCTACCCATGGGAAATAAGGTGAATTAAGCACCGATATTGCCGAATATTTCACTGATTTTTATGAAGATTCCAAGTGAGATGCCGAGAATTCCAATGAGGCTTGCACTGACTGAACTGAAGTTGCGAATTCGCTCAAGATATTTTGTCCTCACCCTGACATTGATTTGACGACCAATGATTAAATCTCCACTTTGCTCTTCAAGACGGACAGATACTGTTGCTTCACCAAAGCGTTCTGGGAGCAGTGATTGCCAAGCGACGGTCCCATCGCGAAGTAAACCCGACATCAATCCAAGTACGTCTTCATCACCTTCTGCTGCGAGTGGTAGGGCCTTTGATGACCACCATCTTCGTTCTCCGGGGTTTAAGCGATAGGTCATAGCCAAATCGTGTGGACGGAAGTCTGGGGATTGAACACGAAGAACTACATTTCGGGGTTTTTCTGAAAGGTTATGAATCAAGGTAAATAGATTTGCTCGTTCGTGAACAACGTTTTCCATATCGACTTCGAAAACAATTCCCGCAGAAGTGCTTGAACGACCAGCTCCGAGATCCTCCTCGATACGCCCAATCATTCTGAAAAATGCAGGGCAAGATTGTTCAATATGATGGATGATTGAAAGCCATTCTTCCATCGTAAACACGGGATGGTTTTGTACGAGGTCCATTCCTTTTTCAGTAAGGACTTCAGATAATTCTGATTCCATTGTTTTGAAATCGAGCCCTTTAGAATGACGATAGAGTGTCATCAGTATTTTTTCACGAGCAAAACGAGGGTCGATACCTTTCTGGAAACGCTTTTCAATTTCTTTTGAATACACTTCGTATTCGGAACGAAGTAGGGGGTCCATGTGTGTTTTTACCAAATCATCAAACACCATTTCTAAGGTTGAAGGGTGAATTGGTGGAGTGTACGCATTCAATAGACCTGTTCTCTCATCCATATTGAATGGGCGTGAACGTGTTGGAATATGTTGTCCAAGTGAAAGGGCGAGTGTAGAAAAGGAGAGGAGCAAAAGGATACGCCCATTTATGGAGGCGATATCAAACACAAATATCCCACTCAAGAGAAATACTGACATGAGGCCAAATGAAAGCGCCCACGAATGTTTGGCTCTAGAACTGTTCAAGAGGTCTGCAAGCCCCTCATAACCATGCAACGACTGTACTGAAAGGTGTTCTTTATTCAAACGCTCAACTTCTTTCTCAAAATTTGTAATGGACAATTCCACTCGGTGGCGATGGAAAATCTGAGCGAAAATGTACCCAAGAAGGATAATGAGGGTTAGGGTCGTAAGAGCCATTGCAAAACTCATTCCAAGCGTTGGTTCAATCTTCCCCCACCATTGTGGTGAACTTGAAGAAAATGCTAGGGCCCCAAATGATGTTAGAATAGAAAATGCCGGTAGAATGAGAACGAGTCTAAGACCAAACCCTAGCAATTGTCGGTCTATGGCATACCAGAACCTTTCAGAACCTAGGATACCTTCTTCTGTATTTTCAGCGGATTCTGCATCCACTGAATCGGGAGAATCAGCATCGACCATGTAATCCCCAATAATTACTCACACTAAAGCCTTGCATCAATCTGAACCTCGAGAGATGCGAACAAGGAGTTTCGATGCTAAGTCGGAGGAAATATTTGCAGGAAGGTTTTCTGCAATAACACAACCTGTGGCCGTTCGTGTCACATCGACTCCAATAGAAACGCCAAATTGTTCGAGAACATCACTGTCATCAGAATTTAGAAAAACTGCTTCTAGGCGGCCAGTTGCGCCAATGTCCATAGATTCAAGAGAAATAAGTTGTGTTTTGGATGAGGAGATGCGTTTCGATATTTCAGACGAGGCTGTTGGTATGTCCCGACCACTAGGGTCAAGTTTAGGTTGCCCAAGAAGTAGCGATAAAGCAACTTCCAAATCATCGTCAATTGCGTGTTCTAATCGGCAAGCCGTCGCATGAGTATCCCCATTAAAAGAAAGAGCCGCAAGAAATACTTCTGCCAACCTGTGGCGGCGTTTCATTTTCCTGCCATGAGCCATACCCTTGTCGGTCAAAGATGCTCCTTTGTAGGGAGTATAGTCCACCATACCTTTTCCAGCCAACCTTTGAACCATTTCTGTTGCAGATGCTGGTGAAACGCCCAAAGCCTTGGCTAAATCTCCATTGCGAACAGGTTCCAAGGGTTGCTTTTCAAAAAACTCATACATCGTTTCAAGATATTCATCCTCGAATTCTCGGAAATGACCATTCATGATGTACCCTCACTTTTCATTCTATATTGTTTTGTTCAGCAGAAAATACTTCCTCACATGAAGGACAACGAACTGACCCTCGATAATGCTCCGGTATTCGGAGTGATTGTTCACATGATGGGCAATGTAGTTCAATTTTCCCATCTTCCTCGATGTCTTGAATTTCTTCTGATGCGTCATCCTCGTTCGAAGTATCTACCCGTGGTTGGACTTCAAAACTTGTTGAACAATCTGGGCATCGAACTTGGCCTCCATAATTCGAAGGCACACGTAATTGTCGAGCACATTCAGGACAACCAACTTGTATTTTTTCAACATTTTCAGTACGGATATTATCGCTTGATTTAGAGGTGGGTTTTTTCTCAGCAGACTTCGGGGTCGAAGGGGCAATTTGTCGATTTTGGTATATCCGAATAAAGGCGCCAATGGCAATTGCCATCATTACGCCTCCGAAAATCCCCACCCATGGAATGGAAAATGAAGCCTCTTCTACGATGACTTCTCCAGATTGAAAGGTGTTGGTCTCTTCAAAACTTTCACTTCCAACAACCCAAATGGCTTTGAGTGAAACACTTTGATAATCTGGCCACTCAAATGTAAATTGATAATTTACTTCCGAATTTGAGGATATTGCAGTGGTTGATTGTTCGCCTAAAAACTCCCCTCCTTGGGTTGAAAGTACTAGATATCCATCTCGACCGTCAATGTCACCTGAATTACTCACAACAACCGTTACCGAGCCAGTTTCTCCTGGCAATGGCCGGTTAGGAACTGAAATTGGGGAAAAATCCAACCCGTATGATGGACGGTCGCTAGGCACGCTTAGGCTATGACTCGAAAAGCCAAAACCAGTTGTCCAATTCAGTGGAGTTGCTCGAATTGACACCCGGTCAGCATCAATAAACCCGAGGGCCAGAGTTCCTGTGGAGAGGCCTGAGGAAAGAGTTACATCATAATCAATTGGATAGGCTTCCAATCCTGAATAGGTGTATCCAAGGCGTATTCGAACTGGTCTGTCGATGCCTTCACTCATTTCAAGCGACCAGTCGAGTTGAACTCCATTTTCTGCATCCCAGGTGACTGATGTGATTTTTGGGACGAGGGTTTGTTGTTCTGCAACTGGTACTGTAATCATCCCATTCATTCCTGAATCAATAGAACCATCTGATGAAAAGAGTGACCAATTCACTTCTTGTTGACCTCCTAAAGTCATAGGCATTTCAAGTGTTACTTCACCCGCAGCATCGATGTCGAGCAAGAGGACATTACTTGAGTAATAGACGCCGTTTGATTCACAAACCAGTGATACGCTTCCCGGCAATTCACCATGGTTTCGAACCAACATGGAAAATATCGCCATATCTCCTTGGTGCCATGGACCATTGAGCAAGGCGGGAATACTCGAACCTGCTGATTCAAAAGCTGCTGATTCAATGGCATAGTCCCATGATACATCGGTAACTGAATTATCATCGATTCGCATACCATTCATTGAACACACCAAGAGGTTTGGACGAGATGTTGAAGTCAAGAGTTCAGTAATGGAGGACGTTTGAGCCACTTGTATCGTTGCATCAAATAGAATTTCTGAGCCAAAGGTGCACATTAGTTGTCCCTGGTAGTCAAGTTGCCCTGAATTCGATACACTGAGGTTCCACGAAATTTCATCTCCTGCTACAGCCTCAGGAGAAAGGAATTCAACAGAAACGGCGAGATATGGCAAAGGAGGCGGTCCAACTTCAAATGAAATTTGGTGCAATTCATCCGCGATGTTTCCATCTCCAGAGTCATTTAACTGTAACATTAGAGTGGATGTGCCCTCCGATAATGCAATTGTGCTGTTGATTTGAACTACGGTGCTTGATAATGGAGCCACTGTGAATAGAGATGAGGTTTGATTATCGTACATGGTCGCTGAAGACAGTGATGAAGAGAGATATCCCGCCCATGAGAAGTCACCATCATTAATCACAGCGATCTGCGTCTGCAGATAATCTCCATCATGTAGCGAGACATTACCTGTGAGGGTGCCTAATGATGTGAGTCCATTCAAAAGAATCTGACCCTCGCTTGCCAAAGAGATGTCAATTGGCTGTAACCGATGAATGGTTCTATTGAGTGAAAGGGTTTGATTCGAATTTGGCGAACCTACTTCACCGATGATTTCTACGTTTACGACAGTGTATCCATATGGAATTGATGTCAAACTAAATTCTAGAACTTGGCTCGAATCCGCAGTGAGCGTATGGTTTTGACTCAATGAATCAAAAACGGTCCCATCCAGTGAGGAGAGTTCAACTATCGCTTCGATATCTGCACTGTTTGAAAGAACTTCTGTCACTGTAAAATTCAAGTCGTATGTCGATTGCTCAGTTGTCTCAAAGTCTAGTAGTGAGAATGTGCTTACTTCAATGACTGCGCCGCCACCTGCGGCACTAACTAGTGGCAATAAGCAGGTCATAAACAAAGCGGAAATAAACAAGGAAACAGCCTTCGGATTGCCAGCCTGACCCCTGCCCATACAATCCCCTTGACACGGGGGTTCTTCACTTTCACTCCAAAAGAAGTCACTACGCCATGTTTATTGAAGGTTGCAGAGTGGCGCACCTTGTATGCGTCCCGAAGAGTTGCTTGAAATGACTCCCGCCCTACTGGCGAAGTCAATTTTACATCGTCGCGAACGCCTTGCTGAAACGATTCCTGAACAACTTGATGCTCGCCAAGAAGAATTGCGAGCAGCAGAACCACTTGCCCGTAGTGCGAAGGAACAGCGCGATGGTCTCAATGAGAAGGTTGCAAACCTGAAAAAAGAACGTAATACTGCACGAACTTCTGCAAAAAAACTGTTCGAACAAGCAGGTGAACTGCGAGATAAAATTTCCTCATCCGGCGGTGTGCAAAAGGCGAACCCAGAATGGGCTCAAAACAAACTTGATGAGAAATTAAAAGCCATTGAGCATGAACTTGAAACTAATTCGGGGAATCATAAAACCGAACAAAAATACATCGCTGAAATGAAAGCTCTAATTCAGAAGCATGAGGAATGGGTCGATAGTCGAAAAGATAACCAAGAAGAACACTCGATGATGAAATCAAAATATTCCGAGGCGAGAAAGCAACTTGAGGTGGCCGAAAAGGCGCATCAAGCACTACTTGAGCATGCATCAGAAAATGAATATTTTCACAATACCTACCTGGAACAAGAAGCACATCGACGAAGGGCAGATGCTCGAACCAAACGCCTCGCTCAGGCCCTCGATAGCAGTCAAAGAGGTATCGAGCATTGGCAAAAACATATTGATGTAGGGTTTGACACCTTGTTAGAAAACTCCAAGCGTGTTGAAAATGGTGAACCATCAAGCCATGCTCGTCGAAGGAAGAACAAATCAAATGACCAAAAGTCTGCTAAATCACAGCAAACTCAAAAAACGCAGAAAGGTAAGGGTGAGGAAGAATGAGCGATGAGTGTCAAATCACTGGCTTTGATTCAGAACAGCAGCACCGCTGGCCTTTAGTCCACCAATATTTGTGTGAACAACTAGAATTTCCTGATGGAAGCGGTTTGGCGCCTGAGGCATTAAAACAACTCACACTGGATTTGGAAAGTGTACTTGAAGGTCAACTCCCAACAAAATCTGCAGCGAAAAAACGTGATGGCCTTTACGAACATCTAAAACGAACCATTGAAAAAAGATTCAAAGGTAGTTCACTGCGACGATTTGGCTCTTCGGAATCTGGACTTTCTCTTTCTCATGGCGATTTGGATTTGTGTCTCTTATTTGATGGTCAAAAACCGAAGAAGGTTCTTCGTTCGCTCTCAAGCACCCTTCGATACCAAGAAATGGAAGACATACAAGTGATTAATTCTGCTAAAGTCCCAATTATCAAATTTATTGATGAACGAACCAAAATTCCTGTCGATATTTCGATTAATAATACTCTCGCACTTCACAATACCACCCTTCTAAAAGCCTATTCTGAAACTGATGAGCGTATTCGACAGTGTATTTTGGGCATCAAATATTGGGCCCATCAGCGTGATGTCTGCGATGCGGCAAAAGGTACGTTCTCATCTTATGCTTGGAGCCTCATAATGCTTCAGGCATTGCAAACTACAACCCCTTGTGTCGCACCGAATATTCAAACTGGAAAAGAGCGAACTATTCTCAAAGTAGAGGGTGTTGAATATGATTTGACAATGGCAGCTGAGCCTCAAAAACTACTCAAGGAACAAAATACTCAATCATTGGGAGAGTTGCTTGTTCACTTCTTCCAGCAATTGGTCATTGAGAGGCCATGGGATGAGCATGTTATTTCGATTCGCAGTGGAGCACCAATCACTCGGAAAAAGAAAAAGTGGAAATACGGCAAACCAAATGCATCAAAAGCAGTGATAGAGGGTGGAAAAACTCGTTTAGGCCTGCATTCATTCCCTGTTGAAGACCCGTTTAATCACGAACATGACTTGAGTCGTGTCTTACGCCCTGATGGAGCAATGGACATACAGGAAGAGTTGTTTCGTTTCTGGATTGGAATCAATGAAGGTAAATCCTTCTCTGAATTGTGTGAATTAAAGAACCCTGAACGCATTCAAGAGATGGAAGAAAAAGATTTGTTTGAAGATTTAAGAAAACTTCCAAAATCAGATATCGACAAAATGCTAAAGGAAACTGAATCGCAACATTCCGATTTAGAAATCCGTATTGAGGCCCTTCATCAAGAGAGGAAAAATAATATCCAAATTTCGCAAGCACTGCGCGGACATTTCGAGGAAACAAGCGGGCTTCGAAAGGAACACCGCACGCTTGTTCGAAGTCTGCGCCCCCGAAGTGAAAAAATGGACCAATTGCAAGAGCAACGGGACCAATATAATCAACAAATTGGCATCCCATTATACCGAATTCGCGAATTATTGGTCGAAGTCTATGACAACCTTACTGGCGACATTGATTTCTTCCATGTGCCATCTTTACAACGTGAGGAAGAACAATTTTCGTGGTTCTTTGAACTACATGCCATGCATGCTGTTGCACTCAAGGCTGATGCTGCACACAAAGAATTTATCGAACTTGTGCGAGAGCAAAAGAAGGCTGTAAAGGATTTGAAAATCACCGAAAAGAAACAAACAGAAGTCCATGCGGAATTGGTAAAATCAGAACCGATTCTGGCGAATATTACCACTGAATTCAGTCAAGCAAGACAATTCGATCAAAATGCACATTCACTGAATAAAGTGATTCAACAACGTAGGAAAGAACTACGCCACTTGCGCCGAGAAAAAGGTAGACTAGAAGCATGGATTCGTGTTTCAATTCGCAAAGATTCTGCGCGAAATTCTCACTCAAAAGGTGATAGAAAAGGCCGAAAGAAAGGGAAGTCTGGCCAAGCAAATTGGGCACCTCGCAGAGATGGTCCGAAACCAGAAGAAGTTCAACATCGCGCAGCAACCGGAGGAACACTTTCGCTTTCTGACCTCGACGTTTTGTTGAATAGTGGAGGCATAGCATCTGTCAGCAAGTCTAGGCCAACTCCAAAAAGCAGTCGTCGTGCTGAAAGGAAAAAGAAGCAAAACACAGCAAGACAATTTTCTGCCCAACGCGGTGAGCGCGCCCAATCCAAAAAGGGCCGTAAAGATTGAGTTGATGAGCATGGTGAACATCCAATGGATGTATGGCCATGAGCCGAAAACCCTACCTGATGATTGGAAAGAAAAAATCCAGTCCATGTTTCTCAGTGAAACTGGTGAAGAATATACTCATGAATCAATTTCAAATTTGCCGATACCTCAGTGGAGTGGAAATATGTTCCTTATTGACCAAGAACAATATCCCACTCCAGAATCACTCTTAGGTGTTCTTTGGGCTCTTCCACATGGACAGAACGGTGTTAGGATAGCGGCCTTTGTGCTCGATTCTAAGTATCAATCATGTGGATGGGGTGGAAAGGCTTGGGACCATTTGGTCGAAATCTCACGAGCAGCGGGAAAGATTACCATTCAATTAGAAGTTAAAGCAGAAAATTCTCGTGCTCAAGAATTCTATAAAACGAGGGGCTTAACGGTTGTAAAGGAACTTCCGCATTATTATAAATCAGGTCTTGGATATGAAATGAAGGGTCCATTATAATTTTTGAATGATTCAAAATTCTGCGCTCATCGAGGTCAAAGGTTATGCTCCCCCATCTCTAGGATAGGGTGTGGAACAGCGTCTACTCGAAGAAATTGTAGCGCAGCCCGGCGTCACCGGTGTTGCATTACTCGACGGAGATGGTTTTGTATTATTCACAGAACCTCGTCATGATGATTCGGTAGAAACTCTTGGAAAAGCCATTGCGTTACTCGACCCAAGATTTTCGACTGGGCGTGTCACTCTCAACGGAGAGAATGGAACAATCTTAGTTCAAGAATTGCTTGGCCAAAAGGTGCTGGTACTTCGTTGTGAAGTCTCGTCGAATCTTGGGCGTATCCGTCAATCTCTCGAGATTGCTACGACTAAATTGAATGCGCTTCAGCCTTGAAATCGGCCATCTCTGATACGAAGTTGAAATTTTTCATCGCCCCAGAATCTAAACCGTGCAGTGAAGAGGTTAAATGGGAAGGGTCGGTCGCAAGTCCAGTGAGAAGATGGGAATCTTCCACAGACCAGGTTAGATACGAATGGATGAACTAAAAACTCAACTCGAAGAGCGACGAAAAATGGCTGATGAAAAAGCCACAAAATACAGAACTCTTCGTGATGAGTGTAATGATAACTCCAAGAAGTTTACAATTACCCGAAATGAAATGAACGGCGAAGTCCGTGAATTGATTGTTCAGGTTCGTGAACAACGTGAAATTCGAGAACAAATGAATGAAATTGTTCGCGACAAAAAGGCAGTTCGACAAGAAGCAAATAAGATGGTTCGTGAATCAAAAGATGCTTTGAATGCTGCAAAAGGCCCAGAGGCGGCCCCTGAACAACGCGATGATGGTCGCAGAGGCAGAGGGCGTCGTGACCGACCTGATACTATCCATTCACTTCGTCGAGAATTAATCCGCTTAGAAAATGAATTCGAAATGGGACGCCACACTGGTAAAAATGAAACCAAAGTCATGAAGCGGATGAAGGAAATCAGTGCAAAAATCAAGAAGATGAAAATTTCTGAAGATTCAAATACTGATCTCAAAGAATCTCGGGAAGCCCTGAGAACCGCTATGGAAACTCAAGAAACAGCTCACGCAGCCGTTGAGCAAGCAGCAGAAGCGGCTCAAGAGGCGCACGATTTGATGTTGCAATGGAACAAAGAAGTCGATAACCAACGGGAGAAGGCAGAATCCGCTCACCGAAAACTTCGTGCATCAAAGAAAGATGCTGACAAAAACCACCGCGCCTACATTGTATCTCTCCGCTGTCTTCACTCGATTCAAGACATGCTTCGTGCTATGCGTGGAGCAAATGCTGGTGAAGGACAACGACCTTCGGCTCGTGTTGAAGTGCAAGACTTGATGGGTAAATTGATGTCTGGTGAGACACTTTCCACCGAAGAATTGATGCAACTTCAGCGTTATGACTGATGTTGGTCACTCCGATGAGATGAAAGACCCCCCCTTCTACACAACCACTACCGAGGGAATCCAATGTTGTCGAAAGATGAAATAGCGGCCATCGTTGAGGATTATGACCGAATGAAACTTCGTATTGGTATGACTGCCTCTCATTCAGCCCTCGATATTTGTGATGGAGCAATCGAAGAAGGGTTTCCAACCGTTGCATATTGCAAAGAGGGGCGCCACAAGACCTACGCTAATTACTTCAAAGCACAGCGCTCTCAATCGGGACGTGTGGTCCGAGGAATGGTCGATAAAGCGATTGTAATGCCTTCTTTTGACGATGTGATGAAACATGAAATGCAAGAGCAAATGCGCAAGCGAAATGTGGTCTACATTCCAAATCGTTCATTCACCTCCTATTCTTCGATTGAGGATGTTGAAAATACATTCAAAGTACCCCTTTTCGGGTCTCGTAACATGTTGCGTATGGAAGAGAGAACCGAAGAACAAGACTATTACTGGATTCTCGACAAAGCAGGACTCCCATACCCTGAAGCAATAGCCGACCCACAAGATATCGATTGTTTAGTGATTGTCAAGTTGCATCATGCCCAGAAGAAATTAGAGCGTGGATTCTTCACCTGCGCATCCTATGCAGAATATCAAGAGAAATCTCAAACTCTTCTCGCTGAAGGGGTCATTGATGAGGAGTCATTAGCTGGTGCTCGGATTGAACGTTATGTCATCGGTCCTGTGTTCAATCTCAACTTTTTCTATAGTCCGTTGGCTGAAGAGGGTGAAAAACTCGAATTGCTCGGTGTTGATTGGCGTTTTGAATCATCACTTGATGGTCATGTCCGTTTGCCTGCACCACAACAAATGACTATGCCGGCACATCAACAAATTCCTGAAATGACTGTAGTAGGTCATAACACAGCAACTATTAGAGAATCATTGTTAGAGAAGGCCTTTGAACTTGGAGAACGCTTTATCACTGCGAGTAAGGAACATTATGACCCGGGAATCATCGGTCCGTTCTGCTTACAGACCTGTATTGACAAGGATATGAATTACTACATTTATGACGTTGCACCTCGTTTAGGCGGTGGAACAAATGTTCACGTCAGTGTTGGCCATCCTTATGGTAATGCTACATGGAGAAAACCAATGTCAAGCGGACGACGTATCGCTATGGAATTGCGTTTTGCAGCAGAACAAGATCGTTTGCTTGAAGTCCTCACTTGATTTTCGGTGTTGAAAGTTTTCTAAGTGATGACAGCAAGGCCCTGCTATGCAAGAGAGGTCGGGATTCAAGATTGGCCTGGCCATTCTTCTCACACTATTGGTTGCATCCAGTTCATATGTTGTCAGTATGAAAATTATCTCCTCGGAAGAACAAGAGCAGGAGGTAATTGAATGCGAAGGTTTGCAAATTCTAACAGACGAAGGGTGTGTTGAACCCGAACCTGAATTGCCGACACCAGAGGATTGCACATCGGCTGAAGTTTGGCGCGATGATATCTGTGATGAAATGGATAAGCCGAGTAACCTCACCTATGGTGTAGATATTCTAGAATGGCGTATTGGAGAAAATCACACATTGACTCCCTCCTTTTCTGGCGATGGGCCTGATACTTGGTCTGTTTATCCAGCCTTCCCACCTTTTGTCATCCTCAATAGTGAAAGTGGGGAAATAACTGCATTGCCCCTACAAGAGCATGAATCTTCTAACCACACCATCATCGCTGCAAATGAGGCGGGAATGGCCATGACTAACCTCACAATCTCGGTAATCAATGCTGCTCCAATGTTCCATTATCCGAATCCTCAATGGTCGTTTATCTCTATGCAATACGGTGAACTTCCCTTACCTATCATTGGAGGTATGAGTATCGATACTTGGAGTATTTCTCCCGAACTTCCAGAAGGCATCATTCTTGACCACAATGGCCGTATTGGCGGAAAAACCAGTGTTTTAGGAGTGACAACACATCTGGTCAATGCTACAAATACAGGAGGTTCAATAGAGGTGGAAATAGAAATTACCGTAGTTGATGAAGCCCCTTCACTGTGGTATGGAGCTCTTGGAAATGGAGATTTAACACTCACCAAAGGCATTCCGATGGCGCCATTGGTGGCGACGAGTGTCGATGGCGCAATTGTCAATTGTTCCAGTCAACCAAGCCTACCAAGCGGGCTGATTCTTGATTCTGATTGCAGCATTCACGGTACTGCAGATGGTTTGCTGGTAGCCTCCACATTTGTCATTACAGCCGAAAACAGCGGCGGAGATGCTCAGCGCAACCTCACCATCACCATTGTTGACCAGCCATTATCAAATATCTCCTATGGCATTGGAACTTACACATTTGCCAAACAGGTCGATGTACTCGATCTGGAACCATCCTATGATGGTGGTGCCCCCATAATTTGGTCTATTGACCCAAGCCTTCCTTTCGGTGTCGTTTTGAATACCAGTACTGGCGCTATCACTGGCACAGCCTATCTGGTCTATCCGGAGACAATTTACACAGTTTTTGCCAATAATACAGGAGGTGTTGCAAGCACCCAAATTTCTTTGACATTTGTCGATATTACTCCAAGTGGAATCAGTTATTATGAAACTGAAATAGTTGTTGAATCAAATCACAGCACAGTGAACATCAATATCACTAATTTGGGAGATACTGTCGATACTTGGGAAAGCCATCCTCCACTCCCCTCAGGCCTCATCTTTGCAAGTGATGGGACAATCCATGGGACTCCAAATTCACGCGTGACTCGCACGACATTTACCATCTATGCCAATAATTCAGGTGGCTCTTTCCAGTTACAACTCAACATGACTATTCACGATTTGAACACCGATTGGGAGATTATTACTAGAGGGGTAACTGCAGTTGACTATGGCGGTTCGTGGCCTTCTCTCATACTCCCATTTGGTGAATGGTCGTTTCCAATTCTATCTGATTGGGACCAGCGACCTATTGCCTCAGCAGCACATGCTGGAAAAGGTAGAATCGTCGGCTATGGTCATGAATCATTTGTCGCACAATCAATGGGTGAGGAACTGAAATTATCTCTCAATGCAATGAAATGGGCATGTGGGGATGGGAGAGTCATTGGACTTTGGAATGATTTCAACCATTTCGAGGATGAATTAGTCAACGCTGGTTTCACAGTTCTAACCTCGGTGAGTCCGAATCAATTATCTGGCCTCGATTGCTATGTTGGAGAGTTTTGGAACGGTTGGTCGGATGCTGAAAACCGTGATGTCGAAGAGTTCTTGACTTCGGGCCATGGTCTCATCTTAGGTGGCCATTCCTGGTACTGGTCATATTCAAATTCCGATGTTGCACATAATTACCCAGGTAACAAAATCGCACCTACTACTGGATTATTTGTCTCTTCAAATTCTGGTTCTGTTCAAGTTACAATTGACAGCACACCACCTCACCGTTTGCTTCGCACTTTACCTGCAGTCAATGCTTTGGAAGCACATTTCACCACCGGACCAATGATTCCAACTTCAGATGCATCTGTTGTTGAGAAAACTATAGCACGTAGCACTGCAATGCTCACTTTGGATTTCACTGACTTTTGGAAACCTCTACGTTCCATGGTCAATACCACTGGTTGGACTGAAATTGCTGATGACAACAAATATGATTTGGATGCTGACCCAATTGCAGATGTTCGTCTGGCAATTGAAGAGGGGCTCTATCTGAGACTGCCGGCGGACGAACTTATCGCTCATCCGAGTACTGTTGATTTCCCTGGCGAGGTTCCAACTAATGCTGCACGTGTTACAGAGTTCGTATCAATAAACGGAGATTACATCGGTCTGCCAAGTGGCTTTGGATATGCAGGTGCACGCAGCCATGGCATGATGGGAACTGGGTTATATGCGGCAGCGGGAGAAACGGTTAATGTCACAGTTCCTGCTTCTTTGGTCAATCAAAATGTTCGAATTCAAGTTGGTGCCCATTCTGATTCCTTGTGGAACAAGGATGAACTGGACCGCCATCCAAAGATTCACCGAAATTGGGTTATCGATTCGACAAATATGCATGTTGGCAATACCTTCGGTGGACTGATTTACATTACATTCCCACCGGACTCTACTTTCGGAATGCTCAATGTCACTATCGAAAATGCTGTCAAAGCACCTCGGTATATCCACGGGGTTACAACCGCTCAAGAATGGAATACAACTCAGCGATTGCATCCTGCACCTTGGGCTGAGTTGGAAGGTGAATTTTTCATTCTGACGGTACCTTCAGCCGATATTCGGAACTTGGATACGGTCGTAGAACTGATGAATTGGTGGGATACTGCACTCCAAATGGAACATAATTTGAGTGGCTATATCCCTTGGACACGCATCGAACGAGCTGTCTTTGATATTCAAATCAGTGCAGGGTGGATGCATTCAGGTTATCCGTTCATGGCCCATACCGTCAGCGCCCCCGATGTCACCAACCTCAGCCATATGTCAACACAGGGCGATTGGGGAATGTTCCACGAATTGGGACATAATCATCAGTGGATGTCTGCAACTTTACCAGGGAATACCGAGACTACTTGCAATCTCTTTTCGGCCTACATAATGACCGAATTGGTCGGTGTCGATTTAGGCTCAGGGCATGGCTCTATGAGTCAAAGCAATAGAGAAACACGAACTGAGGGTTACTTCAATGCAGGAGCACAAATCTCTCAATGGAGTGTTTGGACAGCACTGGAAACACACATGCAGATTCAAGAGGAATTCGGTTGGGATGTTTATACTCGAGCCTTTCAGCACTACTACAACTCCTCGTTAAGCCAACCATCCAATGATGCTCAAGAATACAACTCATGGGCTGCTCGCATGTCAAATGAAACAGGCATGAACCTCGTCCCGTACTTCCAAGCCTGGGGATTGCCTATCGATGCAGCGACCTTTGCCGTAGTCGACCACCTCACCATTTGGAACGATGACCCTCTTCGAGGTTGGGTCTATGATTATCCAAGTCTGTTGCGCGGTTTTTCAACCAGCAATCTTACTTCTTCTTCTGCTACAGTTCATTGGCAGAATTACGACAATGGAACTGATGTCAATCAAACTCTCTGCTGGGGTCTTGTTGATGGAGGTACAGTGAAATCTGCTTGGACTTCATGCACAAGTCAAGGTTTGGCCGATGTTGGTTTGGAACAGGAAAATCTCACCAGCCTAGTTACTGGTTCCACTTATTCATGGAGAATTCTAGGTGAAGGACCTAGTGGGGACCACTGGACCGATGTTCAAACATTCACTACAAATTGATACGAGAAGGTGTATACACGTCTCTCAAGTTCCTTTTCCCCCAGCCTTATTGCCCATTTGAGGCCCGTGCATTAATTCTAAGTTCTATGAACTGTGAGAGTTGATTGTGAGGATTCTCTTTTCTTTAGTGGCGGTTTTGCTTCTTGCGCCAGTTGCTGGAGCCCAAAGTTTGGGGGAAGCACTGCAAGATTGCCCAGGACTGGTTGTTTCTTCCGACAGTGCAAGTCAACAAATACATCTTCAGATGACCGATGACCCAACGAAAATGTCTGTTCTTTGGGCTAAAACTGGCCGAAGTATGAACCAAATTGTCGAATATCAATGGGGCTCTGAGGCGTTGGAAGCAAATGCAGAATCCTATTGTTATGGCAACCATAACATGGCATTTCATATGGCTACAATGACTGGACTTCCACTTGGTGAGGAAATTGAGTATCGCGTGGGAACTCAAAACTCTCAAATGTCGGATTGGTACAGTTTCACCACCATTGACCCTACAGAAACTCATTTTGAGTGGATTGCGATTGCAGACCATGGTGATTCGAGTGAAGCAATGGACGTTACCGAAGCTATCATTGCAGATGAAAAGGCTCAGATGGTTACCGTTTCAGGTGATATCGCATATGCAGATGGTGAACAATCGGCTTGGGACTCATGGTTTCAGTTTCAACAAGAAAGTATGACACATATCCCTTGGGTTACTGCTGTAGGAAACCATGAGAATGAGCCAGGGTATGAATTTGCACCATACGAACACCGTTTCGATTCCGACCAACAAATAGAATCTGAAACGTTCTGGTACAGTCGTGATGTCCCTGGAGTACACATGGTATTCATGTCGACAGAACATGATTATTCAGTAGGAAGTACACAATATTCATGGATTGAGCAGGACCTTTCTTCGGTGAACCGTGATGTTACGCCTTTCGTGATTGTCTATGGGCATAAACCGATGTATTCCAGTAACAGTTATCATGGCTCTGAAGTTGAACTGCGGAATGCATTGGAAGAACTCTACGTTGCACAGGGTGTTGATCTCGTGATTGCGGGCCACGACCATTTCTATGAACGGACCTGGCCAGTTTCAGCGGAAACCGTCATGGATACCGGCAAGGACAATCTCTTTTCTCGAGGGCAAGGACCGATTCATTTGGTTATTGGAATCGCTGGACGTTCTGCATACGAGGAATTGGATGAGCCACAACCAGAATGGAGTGCATTCCGAGAAAATAATTCCTATGGTTGGACGCGGTTGGTCTATGATGGAAATGACGCACAACTTTCACTGACGCATTATCGAATTGATGGGACCATTGGCGACCAATTCACAATTACAGAATCAGTTTGGGACGATGATTCTGGAGATTCAAACATACTTGGTCTGAACGGCATTGATTCATTCCTGACAATGATTGTGCTTTTGGGTGCTGTAATTCGTAAGCGTTGAGTTCTCAAAACAGAGGCCACGGTGTGTCATCTACCTATTTTAGACATCTCATGCGGAATTACTGAGATTAGAAATCAAGTGAATCCATCATAGAGGAAAAAATGGAGAAGAGGTTGGGGTGCAAAGTGATTCAGTATTCACAACAGAGGCGCTATCCATTTCGCTTGCAATCTTTGTAGCAACTGTTGCAGTGTTTTATTTTTCTTACAACCGCACAGATTTTAGCTAAACTTCAATCCATGCTTGAAGCAAGGCTTGGCCAAGTGCTTTTCCTTGAGCATCTAAGCGTCGAGAAGTTGTTCCCCCACCTTGTAAGACATTGTGAATAATACAATTCAATGAATGAATACTTTCAATCGAATAAATTTCAAAAGGCCCCTCAGTCCACCCTTCAAACCAAGATTTAAGGATCTCAGTTGTAATTCCCTGTTTGAGAATTTCAAAAGCCTCTTCATCATGAGCAATTAGGGCAATATTGACCAAATCCCCCTTGTCTCCTGAACGTGCATGAGCAAGTTCTCGAAGGTAAACACGTTTTGTTTTCATCAATTAACCGCCTTCCAAATTCGTGGCATATGAAGCCGCCTCCTTATTACTCGAGCAACGGCCAATTTCGTTCTTGAATCAGAATTCATCATCACGTTGTCAATACGAGTAGTTACATTGCGTTTTAGCCACGGATATCTCTCTTCAATTTCAGAGCGAAGAGTGTGAATAAATGTAATTTCGACTTGTTCTTCTACATGCTTACGTCCGATGGAGGTTGGGAAAAATGCAAGTTGTTTGCGAGGCTTAGAACGTGCGCTATAACCTGAAACACCTGCTGGGCCGGTAAGGACTAGTGGTGCGATTTCAGAAGCGAAAACATTGAGAGATTGCCTATTTTTTGATGACACTCCCCAGCGAACAAGTATTTCCCTAGGGTTTGAATTAGTTGTTTTATCGAGAAGTTTTCTCAAGCCTAAAGGTAATGATGCGCCTGCTCCAAAGAATTCAGTTTCGATGATGATATCTTTTAGATGCGCCACTCGCTTTCGAAGAATCTTGTCGGTTTGTTGTGCTTTTGCTAACGGTTCTGGACCAGGTACTAGTAGTTGAGATGTAATGAAATATGCATCATGATAACAGGATGAAATCTTGAGTCTTTCAGGGGGAATTCGCCCTGAAACTGAAGAAACCTTAACTTGATTATCGCCTAACTCCTCGATAGAAATCATTGAAATATCGACAATAACATCAGGAGTAATATAATTCGAAGGGTCATCAATTTCGTACAATAATTGCTCTATCACAGAAGCTCTATTGACAATACCTCCACCCTTAGATTTCATTATGATCGATGAACCATCAAAACTAATTTTTGCAATTGGATATGAAATATCACTAATGTCAACATTTGCTGGAAGATTTGTAAAATTACCACCACATACCTGGGCCCCACATTCAATTAGATGGCCTGCAACCGACCATCCTGCCAAGAGGTCTAGAGATTCTTGTTCTTCTTTTTCACTCCATGAGTGTATGGGCCCGCAAATAGGGAGGCTCTCATTTTCAGCATTCTGCGCCCAACCTGATGCGTGAAGCATGCATCCAACAATGAGGGATGCATCTGCAACTCTGCCAGTGATAACAATATCAGCACCCTTTGCAATTGACCTTCCAATCGGGCCGGCCCCAAGGTAAGCGTTGGCGGCAATAATTTCATCATGATGGAGTAGAGGCTCTTTTGATTTGTCAAACATATGTTGAAATTGCTCCCCCTTCTTTGCGGAAGAATGGAGAATCGAAAGGACATTATCACCAGTGACAACTGCTACTTGGCAATTTGTCCAACCGATAGAGCATGCAACATCTAGGACCATTTGAGCACATGAAACTGGATTTACGCCACCAGCATTCGTGACCAATCGCACACCTTTTTCACGAAGTAGAGAGATCCCTCCCTTTTTTAACCACCTTTCTAAATCGGTAGCCCAACCTAATTTTGGGTTCGAACTGTAAGATTTTGACATGATTGACATTGTGACTTCTGCTAGGTAATCCATTGTGATGTAATCCAAGTCATTGTGAGTTAGCATGTCCACTGGAGCATAAGTTCTGTCACCCCAAAATCCACCGGCACCACCGATGAGAACACTTGGTGTAGCGGTAGATACTTTCTCAATTTTTGACTTCTTAACCATTCTTTTCGTAGATTAATCAACATCCTTCGTGATAAACCTTTGGCTTACATGCATTTCCTAAAGACATTGGCCACGGTGTGTCCTTGGACTATTTCAACTGATTTACTTACTCAGGGGGTACGGTTTGAAAATACCCATTGAGTAAGGTGCGTAATTCATCAAGAGATC
>ENA-OREN01001349-OREN01001349.1-marine-metagenome-genome-assembly--contig:-NODE-1349-length-29143-cov-4.087284_pt1 | contig 29143 bp, 30 predicted proteins | sample MGYA00248624_ERZ508555 | MGnify/ENA primary metagenome ERZ508555 (study PRJEB26222, sample SAMN06267773) | marine metagenome | isolation source: Saanich Inlet, British Columbia, Canada | place...
AAAATGATTATAGGCGTGGCAATTGCTGGGTTAATAGGATATGGGCCAGTAGCTAATGCTGGTGGATCTGCTGAACTAATGGCGGGACAGAAAGATACTACACTGGATGTGAAAGTAGCTAGTGAACTAGCTCCTAAAACTAACTTATTCATAAGAGATACAACTACAGTTGGTTATGATAATCAGGTTGATCATTTTGGCTTGGTTGATTTAAGCTATAATCTAGTTGGTGGTTTAGACGTTGTTGTTGAGACTCAGTTCATACCAGGAGTTGGAGTAATTCCAAGACTAGGATCACAATACTTCAAAGAAGTTGATGACTTGAGTGTTTATGCTTTAGCTACTGCAGGTTTAAATGGAAAAGAAGTAGATGCAGAAGTATTAGTTAATCTTACTTATGTACCAAAACTTTCAGAAAATTTGAATTTGGTATTAAATGCTGAAAATGTTACTAATCTTGGAAAAGATGGACATAATTTTAGTACTCAGTTCTTAAGAACAGGATTGAGCAATGGAACATATGAAGCAGGCCTTGGACTAAACCTGGCAGAAGCTGATGGGGAATTTAGTGGGAACCTTGGTGAATATATGAAAGCTAATTTTTAGTGATGGGGATTTTTTATTTTTTAATTTATTAATTAAGGGTTTCTAAAATTATTGTGAGCTTGAAACTTTAACCGATGAATTTATTAAAATTGTAGGTTCTAAGCTATTATGAGTAATTTTCAAATACTGTGGGATGAGAGCGGAGAAATTTATCATCAGTATGGACTTAGTTATTCGCAATACAAAAAAACTAATCAAAAATTAATAGAGCTTTCAAGTATAAATGGGAGCCAAATAGTTATTGATTTAGCTTGTGGGACTGGTTTAACTACTAAAGAAATTCTTAAAAAGAATCCTGAAAAAATTTATGCAGTTGATTTTTCTAAAGATATGTTAAATCAGGCTAAGAGATTTATTGGTGATAATGAAGTTAATTTTATCCTTTCTGATGCTTCCAAAATTGATCAAGTAATTTCTGAAAAAGTAGACAGGGTTCTTTGTAACTCAGCTTTTTGGCAATTTCCAGACCAAATTCAAGTTTTAAAATCAATAAAAAATACTCTCAAAGAAGATGGATTGTTTATTTTTAATCTTAATTCGCAATTTTATGACTTTGGACTTGAGGAATCACATAGGACAAGAATCATTAAAGAGATATTTTCTGAAATGGAAAAAAGAGGATATAATCCTCAAGGGAAATTAAAAGAAAAAGTTAATCAGAAATTAATCCAGAAGATGATTGATGAAAGTGGTTTGGTTTTGATTAAAACAGAACTTTATTCTTTTGAAGGAGCAAGATTAGAAGATACTATTGATTTTTTTAAAATTCCAGCTGTTGCACCTTTTTTTGATGGTGTTCCATCTTCTGAACAAGAAGAAATCTTATCTTTGGTAAAGAGTAGATTGGAAAAAGAAGAATTGGAAACTCCACTGAATAAATGGATTTACTTTGTGGTTGGGAATAAATAATCTGATTTTGATTATTTCTCATTTACTCTATGCCGAACTGTTTCTTGACATTTGCCACCATTTGTTTCTTTGAAACTTTACCACATACTTCACTAGAAAATTCATTTATAGAAAACATACATAATTCATAGAGAATTTTCCCAAGACCGTTACCTTTTTTGGTTAAGTGGTATTCAATAACTACTGGATGTTTCCCAATGATTCTTTTTTCAATAACTCCATTAGATTCTAAATCTTTGAGCCTGGTTGAAAGCATCTTAGTACTTAAGTTTTCATTTGCTTCTAAGAACTGATGAAATCTTTTTTTACCCATAAAGAGGTCTCTTAGTATTGGGATGGACCATTTCTTGCCAATGTATTGTAATGTGTGATCGATTGGACATTTTTTTCCCATGTTGTTTACCTGATTACCTTTTGGTTACAAAAGGTATTTATATTACTTATAGTAACAAAGTAAAAAAAGGAAACATATAAATGTTTCTATCTTTTTGGAGAAAAAATAAAATGACAGAAGAATGTAATAAAGGAAGTTGTGAACAAGAATCTCAAAGTCAATGTGGATCAAAAGGCTCAGGCTGTGAAATGACTGACATGATGATGCACCTCGCAGACCAAGCATGGAGTCAACTTATGATCGAAAAGATGAAAGCTGAATTTGAGAAGGTACGTGGCGAAAAAATGAGTAAAATTGCTGCAGCATCAATTGAAGTTAGTATTGCTAAATGGGAACATAAAATGGGCGGTAAGATGAAGTGTCAAGAAGGCAAAGATAAACTTAAAGCAGCATTTATGGGATAATTTTCATTTATTTTCTTTTTTTTTTTTTTTAATTGTCTTCTAGGTCTTGATAGAATAATTTGATGTGCTGATCCAAATCAGAAATAATGTCCATTGTTAAAGCAAGTTTTGGAGTAGTCCAACAGAGATCCTTATGTTCATCTGAGTTTATGGTGATTTTAGGAAGTTTGTCTAATTTGTAATGGTAGATATGAAAAATGAAACTGAGGTTAGGAAGTTTTACATATGTTTTTTTGAAATAAGATAATTGTGTGGGTAATAGCTTAAGACCTGTTTCTTCTTTTATTTCTCTAATAATAGCATCTAAGATATGTTCGTTAGAATTGATTTTGCCAGCAGGGATTCCCCAAGTGCCTCCTTGAGGTTTATGGTTTTGTCTATGAAGCAAAAGGATCTTTTTATCATATTCTAGAAAACAACTAACTACTTCGAACTTGGAGTTGAAATTATTTGGTTCTTGTGTGTAGATCATTTTTTGATTTAATTTAATATTTGTTCAATTATTTTATTGTTGACTTATCCACTTTGAACATTTTGCCGTGACCTGGAACAATATAGTCTGCAAGTTCCAATACTTTTTTTCTGCTCTTTACCAATGTAGGCATATGCATTCCTTTTGCTTGGGAATGGTCTTTTTGATAGATATCAACAATTTGGTTCTCGCTATCAAGCCACCAGATAACATCGCCAACAATTGCAATTTTACCTTTTTTTGTATTAACTAATAAAGAGATATGTTCAAGCACATGTCCAGGGGTATCGAGAATTTCAATATCTGTGCCTAGTTCATGTTTGTCGAATTCAGTTATGTGGTCACCATCATACATTAAATTGGTATCAAAAGTAATGAATTTTGCTTTTTCAAAAATTCCAGCAAGTAAAATGTGGTCTGGGTGTTGATGTGATAAAAAAACGTAGTCAATGTCACTAGTAGTTAATTTTTCTTTTTTGAGAGCTTCTAGAAGTTTTTCACGATTACAACCTGGGTCTGTGATTATTTTTTTAGTTTCAGTTGTTACTAAACATGTAGTGGAACTTGCAACCCAACCATTTTCAATTTGCTTTGCATATCCTTCAATAAGAACTTTAACCTCTGCCATGAAGAGCATTAAGAGTGATTTATTATAAATCTGTGGTGAGTTTATATTTTTGTTATAAAAAAGAAGAAACTTTATAATCAATATTAATTTATGAGCTTATATTGTGCTTTTTAAAGTATGGTGTGAGAGAAATGTTTGATACGAAATTTAGATTTATAATGCTGGTGATTTTTACATCAGTGATTTTGAAAGTAATTAGAAGTAGTAATGCTACTTTGATAATTGCAACATCCTTATTTGAAATTAGTTTATTGTATCTGATTTATGCTGGTTTTTCAGCGTGTGAATTTAAACAAAAAATTTGGAAGATCTGTTCAAATGTTACTTTTTATGTGATCACTCTTATTATTGGATTGATCTCTATCGCTCAATCATATTTTATTGATCAAGCGTTAATCTCTAAGTATTCTATTTTTGATATGAGCGTCGGGATTTTTTATTTTGGTATTACAAATATTATCCCTAGGGGCTTAGTTGTACTAGCTTTAGTTTTAATTGTAGTAGTAATCTATTTGAATTCCAAGTATGATGGGACCTTAAGAAAATATCTTGGAGTGATTAAGAGTTTGAATCGTTTGGAGAAAACCTTTAATTTGCCAAAAGTTAGGTCTGTTCTAATTATTTTAGCTTTGATTTTGGTAATATTAGTTCCGATATTGTTCTCATCCAATTTTTCTCATCCTTTTGCAAATCAACTTTTAGAAACTCCAATTGAAGGTGAGGTATTAGTAGACTTTGATAAGTTGGATTCTATTTTGGTGAATGAGTCGAAAGTCAATTTAATTAATCATCAAATAACTGATTTTTCAATAGACTTGCCTGAAAACCATAGAGTACTTGTTTTTGTTATGGAAGAGATTACAACCCAGGATTTTGAAGAAGATTTGTCTTTAATTGCTGAAGAGGATAATTTTTTTAGTTTGACCAGGGATAATTTGCATAGTTATACTAATTATTATTCAGGTAATCAAGATAGTAAAACTTCAATCCAAGCAATGCTGTATTCTATATTTGTGCCATATGAGTCATATAAATATCTTGATTGGGTTGAGCGTTATGATGTGAAGGTTAGAAGTCAGCAAAGTGTACTGAGGCTTTTTGGCCTTAATGGATATGAGAATGTATTTTCAATATCATCAGTTGATCTCCCATGGGCAGGTGGGTATAGGTACCCATGGGACTCGCGTATAACTATCGCTGAAGATGGTTTTTCTGAAGATGACCCAGACTATCTTTGTTTACATGAATTACAGTATCAAAGAGCGTGCGATGATTTGAAAATATTTTCGCAGATTGAGGAAGTTATTTTGGAGAACGATAATTTGTTTTTACTTCAAGAAATGGTATATGGGCATACGCAAACTTATGAGCAGATGTATGGATTAAGTCCTATGCAGTATTACAATAATTATTTGATGGAAGTTTATGGATTTTTAGAAGAAAATGAATTGTTAGAAAATACTACTATTATTGTTTTGGCTGACCATGGTTCAAAAAGTGTTGAGAGAATGAATGAACTTGAAGCATATCATATTCCATTTTTTGTGTATAATAGTAAGTTTAGTGGGTTTGTTGATGATACATTGTATTCGCATGTGAATTTTAAAGATATTTTACTTTATGAATTAGGGGTAAGTGAAGAAATAGTAAGTAATGATTTTGTTTATATGGTGGGAGCTACTGCATCAAACTTGCTTGGTTATATTGAATCCAATGAAAGCTATTTTATTTTAGATGAGTCCAAAAGCCAGGTTGTTAGTTCAGAAGGAATGGGTGAAGAGAGAATTCTAGAGGAGTATGGCGTATTTTTAAGTTATATCGAAAGCTTTGCAGATGATTCAGTTTTTGTGCGTGGTTGAAAACTTTTTTTTTTCTTTTTGATAGTTAATATTTATATACAAACTAGAACAATGTTAGTGCTATGAACTTAGGGATATTATTTGCACTACTAACCATGCTTGGTTTTGGGCTAAACTCTGCTTTTTCTAAAAGACCAACAGATTATTATGGACCAAGTAAGGCAATATTACTAAGAAACATTACTGTTGTTCTTATTTTGCTTCCAATTGTAGTAGTTGTTTTTACAAAAGTTGAATTTAATTTCTTAGGAATTTTGATGGGTATTGGGTGGGGTGTTATTGGATATATTCCAATTCTTTATTTCATGAAAGGCCTTGAAAAAGGAAAACTAGGCGTTGTTGTACCTATTTCTAAAACTAAAGTTATTTGGACAATATTTTTTGCAATGATTATTCTGAAGGAATTCATTAGTTTAACTCAGGGAGCTTTGATATTTTTGATAATGGTTGGAGTAATACTTTTGACTAAAAAGCAAGGTCAGGCAATAATAAGCTCTGATACTTTGAAACATGGCGCTTTTGAGGCTTTAGTAGCTGCGTTTTTATGGGCTATCTGGTTTGTTGTGTATAAATTAGTAGTTTCATCTATTGGGATTTTTCCTGCAGCATTCACAGTGGAATTGGGCGTTTTAATTGGCGCAGTGTCACATGTCTTATTTAGGATGAAATTCAAAAAAGAGAAGTTAGTTCACCAAAACAAAAAAATATATGGCAAAGGCGATAGAAAGTCAATTATTTTTGAACTAATTGCAGCAGGTTTGTTTACAGCTGTTGGGACAACTAGTTTTGCTTTTTCGATAAGTTATATCCCAGTAAGTTTGGCATCAGCTATTGTGGCAGCTAACCCTATTATTGCACTTTCATATGGGCATATTAGATTGCATGAAAGGTTCTCAAAGCAAGAAGGGATTGGGATATTGATTATTGTGATAGGTATTGTTGCTATCTCTTTGGTTTGAATCAACACACTTTTATAATGGCAATAAAATTACTAATAAATGAATCTAGGGATACTATTTGCAATTCTTGCTATGCTTGGTTTTGGATTAAGCTCTTCATTTGCGAAAAAACCTTCAAATGTTCTTGGACCAACTAAATCAATTGTTATTCGAAATCTTGGAACAGTCATCATTTTGATACCAATAGCAATTATTCCACTTATCAAAATAAAACCAACACCAGTCCAATTAATTCTTGCAACAGCAATTGGGATATTTGGATATATTCCTTTATTATATTTTTATAAGGCATTACAAAAAGGTCGCCTAGGGATTGTTATCCCTTTAACAAGAACATCCATTATATGGACAATTTTTCTTAGTATGATTATTTTGCAAGAGTTTATCTCATTTAAACAAGCAATTACTGTGACAATCATAATTATTGGAACAATTCTTTTGACAAAAAAACCTAATACAAAACTTCTAACCAAATATACTTTGCAACATGGTGCAAAAGAAGCATTAATTACTGGTTTTTTATGGGCAATCTGGTATGTGCTTTACAAATTTCCAATTCAGGCAATTGGACCATTTCCAGCAGCATTTTGTTTAGAGTTAGGAGTATTAATTGGGGCACTAATTCACTTTGGATATGAAAACAAAGATAAATTATTTTCAAAGAAAAAAGATCAGTTTGTAATGATCCACCAATTAAAAAATCAAGATACTTTTTTTGCTTCAACTTACCAGCAAATCAAACCAATTATCCCTGAATTAATTGGAACAACTCTTTGCGCAGCAATGGCGACAACAACACTAGTATTTGCAATCCAATTTTCTAAAGTAAGTATTGTGACAGCAATCACAGGTGCAAGCCCACTTATCGCTATTGCATATGGGCACATAAGACTTCATGAGAAATTTACGAAACAAGAAATAATTGGGGCAAGCATTGCAATATTAGGTGTGATTCTGCTTGCTTTAGTCTAATATCTGTCAAATTTGCAGTTTGTTTTTTAAAACAGCTTAGTTTTGAGAGGGGATGTCAATTGTAAGATCTTCAGTAAATTCTGGTGTGTATGGTGTTAAAGTTTATGATGGAATTATTCCTCCACAACTTTGTGATCGTCTTATGGCACATTTTGATAATTCTTTGCCAAGTAGAGCTATTGGCAGGGTACATGGAGAACTAAGAAGATATAGTGAAGTTAGTATTAGGAGGGGAATTGAAAATAAATTTTTAAAAATAGCACTAAGAAAAATAAATGGTGGCATTGGGAAATATCTTGATGAACATATAGCTCACCCAGCACTAAGAGAAGATTTCAAAAGAGGGATAACTGATTATGAACCAAGAATGAAAAGATATTCACCTACGGATGAATTTCAATTACATTCTGATGATTCTTCATTATTAGCTATTACTAGAAGGTTGGCATATATTACTTATCTAAATGATGATTTTGAAGATGGTGAGACTATTTTTGAATCTGGAATTGGTGAATTAGCAAGGGTTAAACCAAAAAAAGGTTCAATGCTTGTTTTTCCAATCCATCCAGTGATGATGCATAGGGGCGCTAGAGTCGTTAGTGGTCAGAAATATATTTTGAATGGGTTTGTGAATGCAATTGTTTCTGCAGCAGTAGATCCAAGAGGAAAAATGACGAAAGTAGAAATTGTCACTCAAGAAGCAATCCAATTAGCACAGAGAATTGCTGATGATGCAAGCAGGACATTCTAAATTAATCGTCTGCTGGCTAATGCTTCTTCAGTTAGGTCTTGCGCAAAGATCGCATTTTGTTTTGACCCAACTTCACGAAGCTCGCAGGAGAGTATCTTGTTTTTTTCGTGAAGCACATACCCATAACTTTTGAGCTTAGGTAAAAATGCGTCAACTTCTGAGGAATAGAAATATTCATCTCGCCAATTTCCAGTATTAAGAATTGTTTTTCCATGCACCTTATAGATTGAACTGGTATGGTTGTGACCAACTGAAATAACTTGGTAATTGTTTTTTTTAAGTTTTTTACGAGCTTCTGTTAAAAAATTTAAATGGAAGCTCATTGCAAAAAAAGGTTTTAGGTAAAGCCATAAATCAGCGAACCTGAAACGCCTAAGTGGGTCATGACGTTCTGAAAACTGAGTTATAAAAAAAGATTTCATAAAATAAAGAACCATCTCTAAAACAAGTTCCTTTTTGAACTTCCAAGAAATTTTGCTTAAAGTTGCTTCTTTTGGATAAAGGCGTTCCATTAGTGGGTATCTCTCTTTGATGTGGATCACTACATCATAAAGCGCGTTAACGCCCCATGGCAAAAGTAAGAATGGCTCAGTTAGCCATTTTGTTCCTGGATGTACAAATGTTTTTGGATTAACTCGAAAAAAAGCGTCAAGTTGTGATCCATGTTCGACATGTAAAAGCCCATCTGTGAACTCAAAACCAGAAAATACTACTCTTTTTTTTGGATTATCTAAACCTTTTGTGAGAATTGACCGCAATTTTCTTTGTACTTTTGGGTAGATAATGTCGTAATCATGGTTCCCTACAATGAAAACAATTCTATTTGTTTTACTGGCTTTTAGAAAATTTGCAAAAGTAGAAAAAAATTTAGGGTGAGCAGTAATTATTGCATCTAACTTGGCAATTGACACTTTTTGTGTTACATGACGAGGATAGATGTGCCCGTATGGTGCTTTTAGAAAATCAAAAGTGTCTCCATTTAAGATCAAGTCAGTTGGTTGAGCCTTGGAATCTTTGATTAACTTTTTGATGGTATTGCAAAAAAGTTCTTCCTCAATAAAATCATCTGTTGGAGTTCCAGCTCCAGCTTCGATATCAGAAAATAAAAGACTTAATTTTACCATCGAAATTAAAGACATAAAATGGCTTTATATTGTTTTCTACAAAGTGAATGATTTTTTTTGATTATAAGCTTAAAATAGCAATTTTGCCCTAAAGCTTTTTAAATGAGACTAAGGAGTACTATATAATGGTTAAACGAAGACGTGGATTTGTTAAAGGCTGGGGAGTAATTCCTGATACTGGGGCTGGAAGATTTCATAAGGAATCTGCTAAAGTTATTGAAGAACGTGAAAAACGTTTTCAAATTGACGAAGAATTAAAAAAAGAAAAAGAATAATTTTCTAATTGCAATTAATCAATTTTACTTATCATCTGATTTTTACTCTAATCGATGTTTTATTTCTAAATATATACTCTTTTATCTCTAACTATACCCATGCTGCGAGGATAATTGCTGCAACAAGTACTGAAGCTAGAGTTTGCCCTATATTAATTAAGTATAATTGAACTGGTTTTTTCTCCCAAAGCACTGATCCTAAACTAACAGTTGCAATGAACCCAAGCCAGATCCAAAATCCAACAGTTACAGCTGCGCTAATTCCAACTGCTCCAGTTAAGTTTAGCATCTGTGCTAAAACTACTACAAGAACTACATTAGATAAAAAAGCTACAACCATTTGCTTTTGCATGCCGTCTTTTTTACACTTTTTCATTTCTTTTTCAGAAATTCCACTTAGTTTCATCCATTGGTCTTTGAATAGAATTGGTGAGTACCAGAGCATTCCTACAACAAAAACAGCTATACTAGAAACTAAAATTGCAATCCAATTTAATATCATTTTTTATTACCTCTTTTTTAATTTGTTACTATTTTGAAAATATCTTTGTTTGTTTTACTTTTGATGTTTAAAAGATAAATTTAAAAGATATAAACTTTTAGTAAAGATATGGACTTAGCAAAGATTCACATCAGTAAACGTAAAAGGATCCATCAAAAAAAAGAAAAGTTTCCAAGTCCTAATAAAAAAATAAAATTTCTTGATAATTTGATCTATTTTATTGGAGTATTAGGTCCAGTTTTAACTCTGCCACAATTTTTCAAAATAATAAATTCTCAAAGTTCACAAGGTGTTTCTTTAATCTCTTGGAGTTCATATTTAGTAATGGCGACTATTTGGTTAATTTATGGGATTGTCCACAAAGACCGTCACATAATAACTGCATATTCTGGGTGGGTTGTAGTAGAATTAATGGTTGTTATTGCTATAGTGTTATATTAGACATTTACTGATTTTTTTTATTGTATGAATTCTTTTTATTATAATTAATTTGAAACATATAGAATTTGGATTTAGAGTATTGAATTTAGAAAAGTAAAAAAGAAATTAATTTTCACCAAGGTATTCTTTATACACATGAGTCTTACTTTCCATGTCTAAAAGTTTCCTGATGTGCGCTAAAATGTTGTTGTGCCTGTAACGCAAAGTATCAATGTGGAATACCTCTATGTCAGTTATCATAACTTTGAAATATAATTTTCCTAGAAGGCGTTGCCACCAAACCTTTTTGTCGAACTTTTTTTGCCAATCAGTATGCAAAAATGGGGTGACTTTAATCTCAATGCGCCCTGAAGAAAGAGATTTTTGTCTTCCACCAACATTGACTTTTACTTCTTTCATGTCCCAAATATGGAATTCTAGTATGAATTCATAAATAACGTATTCGTCAACTTTTTGAGTAAGTGACCATCTTAATTCTTGCTCAGCCCCTTTAGCGCTTGGAACTTTATGTTTGTATACTTTTTCATGAAAGAAATAGTTGTAGTTTTTAGCCCAATCTACAACTCCTGCGTAAAGGCCATCAAAATCAAATAATCCTTTATACCTAAGATAGGTCTCATCCCAAACTGGAATGTCACGGTAAGGGAAAGGATCTTTTGCCATAGCTTAGAATAAATAGAAGGCGTATTTAAAAGTTTGTCAAACTTTTAAGACAAAAAAACCTTTGGTTTTTAGGTATTTAAACATTACTAGCAAACTCAAATCTTAAGAATTTTTTTAACTTCAATTTCGCGATCAGCTGCAATTTGCTCCAAGAGTTCTAAACGCTCTTTAGCAATTACTTTGCTCTCAAAGCAATCACTACTGCATGGGAAATGTGAGAGTAGGCAAACATCCACGTTTCTTTGGCTTAGGCTAAGAATTCCAGTTTTGATTTGGGTAATCTCTGGGTTTGTGTTTTGGTCATTGAAGGAATTTTGAAAATAAGCTATGCAGCAAATAGGGTAACCAAGTAATTCACCTAATCTTGCATGTTTATTTTGTTTTTCGAAAAGTTGTGCTAAAAGTGCCAATCTTTCATTTTTTGAGATGTAACAAAACTGCATTCCTTGTTCTTGGTTATTTAATGGAACTTTTAGGCCTTTGTTAGAGAAGTTAGAATCTTTATCTTGGATTATTATCTTGAAGTCTGACCATGATATGAATAAATCATTTTTTTGGCAGAATTTTTGAATATTGTCTTTTTCAGAATTGTAAAAACCTTGCCTCACTACTGTTTTTAATCCATAAAGAAGGTAAAGAATTTCATCTGCTTTTAGCTTGGATTTGAAAGTGGTTGTGAGGTCATTGTAGTTTATGTTTAGCATCTTAGATGAGAAGAAGTGTGTTCATTTATAACGATTATTACACCATAGAGTTAAATATAATTAAATGAGGTAATTTTGAATAGTGAAGAGTAAAAATTAAGTATATGGGTATGTGGATATTATCAATATAAATCATAGGTGAATAACAATGACTGAAGCAAAAATTGAATTATTACGATCATTTGAAAATTTGAATAAAGATAATGTTGATATCGCTGGCGGCAAGGGTGCGTCACTAGGCGAAATGACTCAGGCAAAAATTCCTGTGCCACCTGGCTTTGTTGTACTTTCTTCTGCTTTTGATCGGTTTATCTCTGAAACTGGAATTTTGGCTGATATTGAATCTATTTTGAATGGAGTTAATCATAAGGATGTAGCATCAGTAGATCATGCTTCAGAAAAAATTCAGGCGATTATAATTGGTCAGGATATGCCTTCTGATTTGAATGTAGGAATATTGGATTTTTTTGATAAACTAGGGGCAAAATTTGTAGCAGTTAGATCAAGTGCAACTTCTGAAGATAGTGCAGATGCTGCTTGGGCTGGGCAACTTGACACTTATTTGAATACTACTCGCGCAAATGTGCTTGAACAAGTAAAACACTGCTGGGCATCACTATTTACTCCACGTGCAATTTTTTATAGATTTGAAAAAGGACTTCATGGGGAACATATCTCTGTTGCTGTTGTAATTCAAGAAATGGTTCAAAGTGAAGTTAGCGGTGTTGCTTTTTCAGTACATCCAGTAACACAAGATCATAATCAGTTAATTATTGAAGCAGGCCTAGGTCTAGGCGAAGCAATTGTGTCTGGGCAAATTACGCCTGATAGTTATATTGTGCAAAAAGATGATTTGACTCTTCTTGATATCTCTATCTCTGAGCAGAGTCGCGCTATTGTAAGTAAACCTGAGGGTGGAAATGAATGGAAAGAACTTGGATCAGAAGGTGAGGAGCAAAAACTTAGTGGTAAAGAAATAATTGAACTTGCAAAATTAGTTATCCATATTGAGCAGCATTACGCATTTCCTTGTGATATAGAATGGGCAATGCATAAAGGGGTTTTGTATATTACTCAAAGTAGACCTATTACAACACTTGGGTGAGTGGTTGTAATTATCTTAGAGATTATAATATAAAATGAATATTAAAAAAATTCTTCAAGCTGCAAAGGTTAAACGTTTCAAACAGGCAGCGCCAGGTTCACCAATAATTATCAATTCTACTGGTAGGTCAGCTTTTTTCATGGAAAAATATCATGGGTATAATTACAAAGAGATTTTTCTTGTATTCACTGATGATTATCTTGAAGGTTACTACAATCAAGAAATCCTGGAAAAAATTGGAGAGGATATTCTTGAAAAATGTGAAAAAGATCCAGATTTACTAAAAAAATGGTTTGATCAGTATTTTAAAAACGTAGAAGAGAATCAAATTAATAAAAATGAATTAGAAGAATCAGTGAAACTGCAATCACTTAATGAGTTGACAAAAACTCTTCTAAATACATTAAAAGTGCAAGAAGAGGTATACATGGGCCTTGCACATTTCATTGAAAGTTTCGCATTAGTTTCTGAAAAAAGATTATTAGCTCAAATAAATGGTCTGACTACGAATAAAAAATTGCAGGGAATGATTCTTTCAAAAATCACTACGTCAAAACAAAAATCGTTTTTAAGAGAATATGAAGAAGAGATAAGTAAGTTAAAAAACAGTTCTAATAAAGATGAATTAATCCAAAAAATTCAAGATAAATTTTATTATATTAAAAATACATATACAGGACGTAGGGAATTAACAAAAAAAGAGATAATTACAGATGCAAACCACCAAAAATCAATTGATGCTGAAGAAGATTATATTCTTCCAAATGATGTAGTTATATCTGTGCAAACAAAAGAACTTGCTAAATTAATTTCATTTGTTACTTACTTTCAGGATGTTCGTAAAAAAAATACTCTAAAAGGTATTGAATGTATTGAAATTGTTCTTGAAGAAATTTCAAAAAAAACAAATATGCAAATTGGTCTTTTAAGACAATTATTGCCTTCAGAGATTTCAGAAGAGACAATTTTGAACATAAAAGAAAAAGAAGTATTACTTGAAAAAAGAAAAAAGAAATGTATTATTCACTTTTCAACAGACTCAGAGATAATCATCCCTTCTGAGTACATCAAAACAATAGAGAAAAGTCTGAACACTGAATCTAAAAAAACAGATACTTTGCAAGGAACAGCAGCAGCACTTGGGCATGCAATTGGAGTTGCAAGGGTATGTAGTTCTCTTAAAGAGATAGATGAATTTCAAGAGGGAGAAGTGCTTGTGGCTTCAATGACAAGGCCAGAATATCTTCTTGCAATGAAAAAAGCAGTAGCATTTGTGACTGATGAAGGTGGACTTACATGTCATGCTGCAATTGTTGCTCGTGAACTGAAAAAACCATGTGTGATTGGTACTAAATTTGCTACGCAAAATATCAAAACTGGCGATTTGGTAGAAGTTAAAGCAGATCATGGGTTTGTGAAGATTCTTAAAAAAGTAAAATAACTTCTAAGAACATTTAAAAATTAAGTTCTTGTGTAATAGATTGAAAATGGTTAATGTTTTACTAAAAAATAACTGGGAAGTTCTTGCTGAAGATTTCAATTCTCCGTTTATTCGAAATTTCATCTGGGTAAGTGCATTCCCAATGTATCAGAAATTATTTGGTTTGCCGCAAGTAACTCTTGGGACAAATTCGCGCCATGGTAATCTGAAATATATGGGTGATGTGCAAACCTGGGGGGTTTGTCATAATGAACTAAAAAAACGCGCAGAGAAAGACCAAAGTTATGTGGGAAAAATAATTGATGAAACAAATAACCTTGCAAAAGAATTCAATAGTTGGTCAGAAAAAGAAATTCAAAATAAAGATCTTTCTATATTAGATGGTGCTCAAATTTTAGAACTTTATAATTTATTTATTCAAAAGCAAGCTATCTTGTATGCTTATGGTGTGATTTTGCCAATAATGGATTTTAAAGAATATTCATTTGTTGAAGGTAACCTCAAAAAAATTCTAGAAAAATATACTAAAGGCAATAATGATCAATTTCAAACACTTTTTGTTTTATTTACAAATCCAAGCCAGAAGTCTTTTGCAAAACTAGAAGAAATTGATCGGTTAAACCTGATGAGTCAAGAAAACATAAGTAGTGAACTAAAAGAATTAATTATAAAAAAAGATTTAAAATCAATTCAAGAGAATTTTTCTGTGTTTTATCACCAATTAGAAGAACATAGAAAAAAGCACTCTTGGGTCTATTATGTGTATCAAGGCCCAGCCTTTGGTTTTGGGGATTTTTTGGAACTTATGAAAATTAGTATTGAAAACAATGTTGATCTTGAATTGGCTCTTGAAAATATCAAATCAAAAGAGCAAAAAATAAAACAAGATCAAGATGAATTTTTTAGAAATTATAATCTTGATAATTTTGAAAAAATGATTTTAAAACTTGCAGGCAAATTTGTCTGGGCAAAACCATATAGAAAAGATTTGCAAAGTAAGTCTTATTTTCACTTGGAAAAATTACTAAGGGAATTTATGATGAGATTTCATATTACATTAAAACAAGCAAGAAATGTTCCTGTGTCTGTTCTTGAGCTTGCTTTAGAAACTGGTGAAATTGATACGAAGTTGATTAACAGCATTGAAAAACATCATGTTTGTATTCCAGACCCAGAAGACAAATCTAAGGTAATAATTTTAACTGGTGAAGATGCGAAAGACTTTGATGCGAAGCTTCAGAAAGAAAATGAGGATGTTGCAGTTGATATTAAGGAATTAAAAGGAACTTGCGCTTGCGAGGGGAAAGTCACTGGGACAGCTAGAATTATTAATCAACCTTCTGATATGTCTAAAATGCAAATAGGTGATATCTTAGTTTCTATTGCAACAACGCCTAGTATTGTAGCTGCTATGCAAAAAGCAGCTGGGATAGTTACAGATGAAGGTGGGCTTACATGTCATGCAGCTATTGTTGCAAGAGAAATGAATACTCCATGTGTGATTGGAACAAAGGTGGCTACTAGGGTTATTAAAGATGGTGATTTAGTGGAAGTCGACGCTGGGAACGGAATTGTTCGGATTTTACAGAGAGCGTGATAGTGTGATTTTTGTGGAAATACGCAATTATTAAATAGCTAAAATTCTTTGTTCAGGATTAGAGGTGTTTTATTATGAGTATTATAAGTCATAGAAGTTTAATTGATGCAAAGCAAATTCTTCAAAGAGTTTCTGTAATAGTAAATTCTTTTAGTGGAATTGATGAGTTAGCAAACAAAGTAGCTGCAAAAAAACAAGCTCTTGGTTTATTACATAAATTAAAAGATCAAATTCTTCGCGTTATTGGAGATCATCATGGAACACTTTTTGATGAGGAGGTTGCACAATTAAATGAAACTGTGAGTTTAATTGGCAGGATAGGACATGCTCCAGATACACTTGAAACAGAACTTCCAAAGTTAGAAAAATCTCTTGAATTCCCATTTTTTTTAAACACAGTCTGGCTTTTACGCCATACAGATAAACGCAAGGGTGGCCCTGCTCAACAATCAAATGGTTTTTGGAGAAGTATCCCTGGTTCAGGCGTTGCTCAAGCAAAAGAATTTGGAAGATACCTTTCTCAAGAAATACTTCTTTGCCCAAAACCAGTTGTACTTGAAATTCACCATAGTGAAGCTAGTACAAACAAAGAAGCTAGAAGAGCAAGAACTTTTGCAAGGATAATTAGAAAACAAGTTCAAAAGAACAATCATGGTGGACATGTTAAAATTAAAATGATGGAGCATCCTGCATTATATTTTAGGTTTGGGGATGAATCATTACAAAAGATAAGGGCGAGAATGGAAACTGCGGAATCACAATTTGCAGCATTTCAGGAATGGGTTCAAGGGAAAGTGTCATATAAAGACGGTAGGACTACTCATGATCCAGAAAAAATAGCTAGTGAATTACGTGCTTGGGCACAAGAAGGAACTAAGCATAAAGAAGCAGGTAAGCATTACATTAGAGTTGGTGTTTCGCATTCATGGATTGTTGATACTTTGCTCCACTTTGCGATACCAGAAGCGCATCCTGACATTATTGCAACTGCTGGGAGAGTAAGGTTCAGGGCTGACCATATCAAGTACAGGGGCACTGAGAAAAAGATATTTTAAGTTTTATTTTTTATTTTTACTGACTTTCTTTAATTTTCAATTATATCTTATACTAAATTCTCTTTTTGTAATAAATTGTAATAAAATGTAACATTTATATAGTTTTGATTTAATTTGTAAGTCTATGTCAAAAGCAATTATAGATATTCTGGCTGAACAAGAGAAAATTGTAGCTCTTACAAAGGCAGAATATGGTTTTAAAAATAAAAATGATGCAATCAATTTTATCATAAAAAAATTCAAAGAAACTGTTCTTGAAGCAGATAATCAAATTGTAAACTCATTTAATGAGGTTAATCCAGATGATAAATGGATGTTAGGCGAAGAGATTCCAGATATGGATTTTTCTTTTTCTCAAATATGGATTTCTTGTTTTTCAAGAGAATTTGCTAAATATACTGGAAAAACTTACAATAAGGCTTTAGGGATTTACAAAGGATATCACCTTTGGTTTTATTTTGGGGAGAAAGACTCAAATGAAGTAGCGCAGAATATATTAGATAAATTTCTAACTCAAAAAGACTTTATGAATAAAACTAATCAAGAAATAATCAAAGTAGCAGATAAATTAAGGGGATTTGTAGACAATATCTCTAAGAAAGAATTGTCCAAATTGTCAGGAAGTGAGGTTGCAGAAATCTATGAAGAATATGATCGAATTCATACTGAATATTATTCTTGGGCTTGGATCCCAGTTGCAGTAGATATGTTTCATAATAATTTAACAAATACATTGAAAGAATATCTTAAAAGTAAAGGGCTAAATCAGAAAAAAGTTAATGAATATTTTATCACTTTAAGTCAACCAATTGGTAAATCACTTATTCAAATTGAGGAAGAAGAATTTCTAAATATTGCAAAAGATGTTCAAAGTAATAAAATACAAGAAAAATTGTTTAAGGACCTTTACAAAAAATTTCAAGAACAAGATGCAGCTCCATATGGTCTTGCAACTCATACAAAAGAATTTGAAGAAAAATTATCTTTTCGCATCGCAGAAATAGAAAATAAAATTGAGATAAAAACTTTGAGAAGACTAAGAGAGCATTATAAAAAAAATTATTATGTTAAATTTTTATGGGTAGGTAAAGATGGTGTAAATTCTTTTGAACATTATTTAAGGAAGTTAGTGAAATTTGTAGGGCAAGGTGCAGATGCAAATGGATTATTAAAAAAAATAGACTTGGAATATAAAAACCATCAAGAAAAAAAGAAAGAAATTATCAAAGAGATTCAATTAGAAGAAAAGTGGAAAAATATTTTTGAAAACTTTGGGGATTTTATGGTAACAAAAATTTATCGAAGATATGCTCAAATTTATGCAATATACAAAATGCAATCTATTTTCAAAGAAATAGCTAAAAGGTGTGAACTTTCTTTGAAACAAGTTAGATTCATGATGACAAGAGAAGTAAGGCCTGCATTAGTAGATAATGATGTTAATAAAAAAGAACTTCAAAAAAGAACTAATCTTGCTGTGATTTATACTGATTCTAATACTGAGACTGTTATTACTGGAGTTGAAGCGCAAGAGATTGCAAAAAGAATTCAAAATGTAAAAATTGAAAATATCACACAATTAAAAGGACAATCAGCGTGTATTGGGAAGGCTACTGGGATTGTTAAAATAATTATAAGGCCAAGTGATATGGTTAAAATGAATGAAGGAGATATCTTAGTGTCAATAGCAACTGATCCAGATATTATTTCAGCAATGAAAAAAGCAGCAGCATTTGTCACAGAACAAGGTGGCGTTACTTCACACGCAGCAATCGTAGCTCGAGAAATGAATAAACCGTGTGTTATTGGAACTAAAATTGCAACAAAAGTTCTAAAAGATGGTGACCTAGTAGAAGTAGATGCTGAAATTGGAGTAGTAAATATACTCAAAAGAGCATAAACTTTTAATGTTTTTAATCAGGATATTTAAAATGGTAATCAAACTAATTATTTCTGATTTGGCTGGTGTTCTTACTGAAAATGGTGATATCTTGTTATTTGAACAATTACAAGAACTTTTTCCAAATAAACCCTTTAAAAAAATGGAAGAAGTATTTTCAAAACATATGCTCTTGGCTGAACGTGGTGAGGTCAGTGAGTGGGACTTTTTGCATGCTTTTTTAGAAGAGATGAGTTTAGATTCACAGGATGTTGATAAAATTCAGCAGTTAAGAAGAGATGCAACAAAAACAAATCCTGAAATGATTTCTTTTATTAAAAAATTAAGAATGGCTGGTTATAAGTTAGGATATGCAACAAATTGCTCGGAAGAAGAAATAATTCATAATGAAAAAGTTCTTGGGCTTTCTGGTCTGTTTGATTTTGGACTAGCTTCTTGTGATACTAAGTGTCGTAAAACTGATCCTGAGATTTTTAGAAAGATTGTTGGGCATTTTGAAGGTGTAAAGTTTGAAGAAGTAGTTTACATGGACGATAATGTCAAATATGTGGGAGTTGCTAAAGAGCTTGGAATACACGCGATACATTTCAAATCACTTGAGCAAGCTAAAATCGAATTGCAGAAGTTAGGTGTTGATGTTTAAAATAAAAATAAAGAAAAAAATAAATTAATCTATTCTACAATTATTTCAAGACTATAAGTTGTTAAGTATTGCCCAACAAACTCAAATTCTCCAGTTTCACTAAAAGTGTATTCCCATGAATCGCCAGGTGTTAATTCTTCTGAATCAATACCACGAGCAGATCTAACACCCATTACGACTTCATCAGGATAAGCTCCTTCACGAACGTTTGTGAATGTTACTGTTGTGCCAGCAGCGATTGTAAGCTCATCTGGACTGAAACCTTCGTCAGTTAATTCAATTAAAGTGATCTCTTCTTCAACTTCTTCCTCAGTTGTTTCTTCACTATCATCTTCTGTAGCAGAATCTTCTAACTCATCTTCTTCTTCAGTGCTGTCTTCTTCTATTAAATCTTCTTCAGTAGTTTCAGCTTCTTGCTCATCAGTTGTGTCTTCTGCTTCAGAATCACTTTCTTGCGTTAGTTCTACAATCTCACCTTGATCTACAGTACAAGAACTAAGCATTAGTCCAAGAGCGCAAATTAGCATAGCTAAAATGATAATTTTGTTTTTTTGCATTGTTTTACCTCTAAATTGTTATTTTTTGTAATTATGTGAAATAAGAATAAGTTTGTACTTAAAACCTTTATGAAAAAAATTCAATGGAATTATGTGGATTGATCGGTTAATATCAAATACAAGTACATTTAGAACTTGCTTCTAAACTACATAGTGAAGCTCCAGCATCTGCAAACAAACATTCAAGGCCAAGGGTGCTACATTCATCTGCGCAAATACCTGTGCTACTTTCACTTAGTTCAATAACTTGTCCAGTTTCAAGCCAAGTTAAAAAATCAAAGTATTGTAAAATAAAAATAGATTGACTGCTACCTGATGTAGAAGTTGCTGTTCCTGGTCCTACAATCCCTAAATCAACTGCAACGCCACCAACACAAATTTGATCATTACCATAAGCTTGATTTTCACACTCATCATCAGCGCAATCAATTAAACCATCTAAATCGTTATCAAATCCATCAGAACAAGCGTTTTTAGTATTTTCGTAGCAAGAGTAGTAAGTACTATCTTCTGGGAAGAAGAGTGTTTCTTCATCTTCTAATTCAACTTCATAAGAACTATCACATTCAGATTCTGCTGTAATTGAAAAGGCACTACAATCATAAAGATAATCAAATGTGTCTCCACTAGAAGTAATCTCGCTTGCACCAGAGCATTGGATATCTCTGGTTCCAGTTGCTCCATTTGCACAAATGGCATTATTTTCTGAATGTAACACTCCAGTTGTACTGCTAGATGGGATTGTAATCCCTACTTGTGAATTTTCAATAATGTGGGAATCTGATATCCCTGCCTCAGAATTTGAAATATGGACTCCATAGTTGTTATCGTGAATATAACTGGATTCAATTGATGCGCTAAAAGTATAGGATGTTGTAGGTGGATCAATTTCGATTCCTATTGAAAAACCAGTGACTTCACAATTTTTGATGACTATATTCTCACCTTCAATGGAAATTCCTGCGCCTATGCCAGAATCTGAACTAATAGAATGCCCATTACAATCAAAAATAATATCGTCTGCTTCTAAAGATATTGCATTGGAAGAACATTCTAAATCATTGTATAAAAAAATCTCTTCTCCGGCTGTTGAAAATGTGTCTGCACATGAAATCTCTTCAGGTGTACAAGAAGTGATAGTGTCCATAAAGTTTCCTGAACCAGTGTTTTCTAAACTGTAAGTACAAGTAAAATCATCTAATGCTTCAGAATAACAAAAATGATTTGAATTTACAACATTTTCTTCTGATAAAAAAGCGAGACTAATCCCAGAAGCCGCAGAGAAAATTCCATTTGAACTGATTTCATTTTCAGAAGATTGAGTCAATAAAATCCCAAAACTTTCTGAATCAATTAAAAAATTAGAAGATAATTCATTTGAATCACTTAAATAAAAATAAAACCCTTTATTTGTGATTCCAGAGAGTTCATTATCAATAACAACATTAGAAGAAGAAGCGTAAACCCTAATTCCAGTTTCTGAATTAGTGATTTGATTAGAAGAAATACTATTAAATTCAGTATAGGTCAGGTAAATACCCTCGTTAGAATTTTCAATAACATTTAAAGAGATCTCACTCTCATCGCTTTCATGGACACGAATACCACTACCTAAAGTTTCGGAGATTGCATTATCACTAACCACGGAAAGATCGGAATTGATAATATAAATTCCATTGTCACCTGAATTTTCAACAGAATTCCCACTAACTATAGTAGACTCAGAATTAGTAACATAGATCCCATCAACATCTGAATCCAATACATCGTTTGAGTTAACAATTGTTCCAGTTGAGGTGCTTACAATGATTCCAGCAGTATCAGCATCATTTACTTCGTTATTAGGACCAATTGTAGCTCCATCTCCACTTACAAAAATACCATAAGATGCTCCTTGAGTAACACAATTAGTTACAGTTACATCTTCACCAGTAACTAAAATTACAAAACTCAAAACTCCAGAAATTTGGTTGCCACCACAATCTAAAGTAAAATCATCTTTTGACAACTCAACAGATGTAGTGCAAACTAGGTCTTCAGTTAAAGTAACAGAGCCACCAGCTTCCATTGAATAACCTGCTGCTTCTAAACAAGTAGCAGTAGAAGTAGTGGATTCCCTAGGCGCAAAAACATTCAAAGAGAACAAACTCAAAAATAAAAGAGATACAACTAGAAAAACCATCAATTTCTTCATGTCTTTAACTAGTAAAAATTAGTATATAAAATTATCTTTTAGCACCTAGACTTATTAGCCACATTAGAAGAGCACCAAGAGCGAACCCAGAAAATACTCCGAGTAAAAAAGACCACGTGTCTATGTCAAAATTAAAATTGTCTGAAAACCCACTTATTTTATCATCGCTTGCAGGAAAATAGATATCAAGTTCGCTCATTTCTAAAGCGTATTCATAATAAAGAAGAGCTGAGTATGGTTCTTCATCAGCAAGATTTTTTGCGTACTGATAATAGGAATATCCAAGTATTGGGAAACTTCCTTCCTCACTATTGGCTGCAATAATACGTTCTGCAGCTTGCTTTTTAACTGCTAGGAATTCTTCAATTGCATCAGTGCTGATTCCTGAAGAACTTAAAATTGAAGTGCTGTCAGCTTTTGCTTGAATTGCTTGCGCGATACAAAGTTCATAGTCAGCTTCATTTTGCGCTTCTTTACCTAATTGGATTTTTTCAAAAATGTTTTCTAAAGAGAACGGGACATAGACATTTGCATAATTGTAACGTTCATCAGCTTCAGCTAATTTTAAAGTACAAACAAGAGATAATGAATTTTCATCTAAACTAAGTTCGATTCCATTCATTTCAAAAAAGAGCATCCAGGTTTGTGCGGAATAAACTCTTTCAGTAATATAACCTAAATTAAAATAAGTTGAAATACTTGTTTCATAATCTTCACTTGCAATTTGCGTGCGCATATTTTCAATTCTTTGCTGTGCATCATTAATACGTTCGCTAACTACAATTTTTGTTTGCAAGTCAGAAATTGTTTCAAGTTCAGTTTGATCTAAATCTTCTTCTAAGTCTAATAGTATTGTTTCTTGGTACTGTAGTTCAAGTAGTAGCTCGTCTTTTTGTAAGTCTTGTTTTTCAAGAATCAATAGTTCTGAACGGAGCTGGGTATTTAGGCCAAAACAAAAGCTTGCAGATGCATAATAGTCTCCTTGCTCTTTTGCTGAGTCTGAAAGTAAGAATCTTGCATTGTAGTAATCCCAGTCAATTGTATCTTCTTCGTTATCTTTGTTTAGAATTTCAGTTTCAAGGCTTCTTGCTCTAAGGCATAAATCACGTTGCAATCTTGCCATGATGGAATCATATTGACTATCAACTTCAAAAGTGCTTTCTTCATTTAGATGTCTTTGTCCAGTTAGATGAAATAATACATCATCGAGTTCTGATACTTCATATGCGTTTATCTCTAATTGGTACTTCGCATAATTTTCAAGAGTTAAATTGTCTTCTTCAAGCCAATCAAAAACTTCGATTTCAAATGGGTTTTCTATGTCTATAATTTCATTGTTGATAATTTGGCTATCTGAATTGTTTTGATCATATTCGCTTTCATTAGTTAGTGTAATTGCTTTTGATATTTGCTCTTTGTTTAACACTTCATCAAGGGCTGTTAGAGGAACAAGAACTGTTTTTAATCCAAGGTTATTAGCAGCTTCAATTTTTTCTTTAACTCCACCAACTGGACCAACCGTTCCACCTGAATTAATAGTTCCAGTTAGAGCTAAGCTGTCATCGTAATCAAGGTCCATTACTGCTAGTGCTGTTAAGGCTGACATGGCAGCACCAGCGGAAGGTCCTCCGATAATCCCTGTTTCGGAAATGATTGTATAGAAAAAATCGTAATTTTCACAAGGAAGATTGTAGTATTCGCAAGCAACTTGTTTTGCGTATCTAGTTGATACTTGGGTGTCTAACTTAGTGAGAGGCGTTGTGTCTAAAAAAACTCTGCCACTACCTTCTTTAATTTCTACATATAGGTCAGCAGTACTTCCAACGTAAGATCCATCTCCTTGGTCTTGAACCGCTAAAAGTGTAAGGTGGTATTGTTCGGGAGTATCAGCAAGAGCAAATTGGCTAAGGGTAATTGTTAAGATAAAAATGCAGAAAAACAAAAAAGTTTTTGGCACCGAAAAGGTTGTAAAGAAATTAGTGAAAAATTTACTGAAATTCATGGGTTTTTTGGAAGAATGCAAGTATATAAATCAAATGGATTGCTAGGTTTAAGATTCTGTTAAATTTTCTTCTTCGATTTTGGTGACTTTTTTCATTAGTTCGTATTTGACTCTTAATTTTTGTGGATCATCAAGGCCTCTTAGGACAATTTCTTTTGCCATAGATAAAACTTCAAAACGTTCTCCATGGAACATTACTTTATCGCCCCTTCTAAAATTAGCCATACGATATAGTACAGTTACTCGATAAGCATCTTTACCTTTGATTTTGGTATGAAGTGTTGCAGTTTCTTTTACTTGTCCACCGTACCTTTGCCTAAGTTTTTTTCCAAGAGCTCTAGTGAAACGTTTATCAGCAACTTTGTAATCCATTCCATTTTTTACTTCACCAGAATCAACAATTGGGATATGTGCTTTTCTAAATTGATTTTCTACATAATCGATGATCTCTTTGTTAATTAGGCGTAGTTGCAGGGTTGCTTCGAAGTATAATGCATGTTTGCCTGTTAAGGATCGTACCATATAAGTTACCTAAGAACAAAAAACAAAGCTACATTAAAAAGCTACCCATGCCTTCTTCTTTTTTATCAAGCATAGGATAATAAATGTCAGAATCAAACTTGTCACCACATCCAGAAGATACATGAGCTGTAAATTCAATATAAGTATCTTCTGAAAAAGGAGCAAAAGGTAATTGACTATCTCTCATCAAAATAACACCTTGTTTCTTACTCACATCCAAACACCCTTCTTCATAAAAATCAGGATCATTTGCTTTTAAAACATAACAAAGTTCATCTACATTACTTGGATAATTTACTTCAATTTCTAAATCTGTAAGTTCATAACTAATTATCTCTACAGAAAAATCATCATTTTCAATCCTTTCGCAATAAGTATCAACTTTTACTGGAGCACAGGCTGTTAGAAAATTGTTAATTATCATGGCTAAACCAAAAATACCATTTCTTGAATTATTATTTGAATTCTTCACTTTTGCTTAAAAAAGAACTGCAGTTAAAAATTGTGTAGTGGAATTAGTTGCCGCCGAACCTGCGCTTTCTAGTGTAGAACCAATTTATTGCTTTTTTGAGGTCATCTATATTGAAATCAGGGAAGTGCTTTTGGCAAAAGTAAAGTTCAGCATATGCGCTTTGAAGTGGCATGAATCCCGAGAGTCTTTGTTCGCCACTCGTTCTGATGATCAAATCAACAAAAGGCAGATTTAATCTAGAGCTGTTTAGATTTGCGATTAAGTTTTTTGAAGAAATTTCTTGTTTTTGATTTTTTAAGGAGTTTGTTGCTCTAATTAGTTCGTCTTCTCCCCCGTAGTCAAGTGCTAGAGTGAATGTTATAGGAAGAGTGTTGTTGTTATTGTTTATTGTTTTGGTTTCTAGTTGGTTTAGCATATTGGCTAGTGAGTTTGGTATTCGATCTTTTCTGCCAAGGTGTACAAATCTGATTGTTTCTATTAATTCGTCATTAAGGAAATCTTGGCAAAGGTTTTCAAAAAGATTCATCAGTGCAGCAACTTCTAATTTATTGCGTTTCCAATTTTCAGTACTAAAACCCCACATAGTGAGATGAGTGATATTTTGTTTTTGTGCTTCTTGAATGAAACTTTTGATTCTTTGAAATTTCGCAGCTTTTTTGTGGCCAAGGCTTGCAGCAAGACCTTTTTCTTTTGCCCAACGGCGATTGCCATCTGGAATTATTGCAATGTGTTTAAGCGAGGTATTTTTTGTCATTAGAATGGTGGGTTCTTGGTGAATGGTTTATTAAGTTAGTGAAAGAATGGTTTGATAAAAAAGTAATTAGCAATTAGGAGTCATTTTCTCATTAGAATAATCAAGGCTGTTTGCAATAGGTGTTTCGTTATTTTCATTGCTTTTTTCATCTTTTTTGTTATCGTTTTCTTTGTTAACAATCTCGAAGAACTTTGGAAAGTCAATGTACTGCTTACCTTGCATACGTTTGTGCATTAAACAAAGAACGCGGCTGGGTTTGTGTTCACTAGTAACTGTGTATTCATCTCCAAGTGTTTCTATGAGACTTTGTGTGAAAGTATCAATTTCTTCATGCATTGGCATGTTTTCACGTTCAAGAAATTTACGGGATGCTCCCACATGCATGTAGCCTTTAACTTCAATGAAGTCTGGAGAACCTCTCATTATTAGAGTTTTATAACCTTGAAGGTCCAAGTCGTTTTGATCTTTGATAATTGTTAGTCTGATGCAAGTTCGGTATGTTGCTTCTTTCATAATGTCAAGTGATTTTAGAAGACGTTCATAAAAGTCAGGGAACAAAGGCCGATCAATTTCTTTTAGTTTAATTTTGTTAGGCGCGTCAACAGAAATGTAAAATTGAGTTACATTTTTAATTTTAGCAATTTGTTCTGGGTATTGAGCGTTTGTTACCAAAAATGTACTAATTTTAGCTTTGTGAAATTTTTCGAGTAGTTCATTGATTTTTGGATATGCAATTGGTTCTCCAGTTAGGCTAAGTGCTACATGGCGAACTTGTTTTGCTTCCTGGAAAAGAAAATCTTTAGTTTTATCATTACCACCAAAACCTTGCAGTAAACTCATATGACGTTTTTGGCTCAATTCAATAATTGTATCTGGGTCATCTACTTCTCCTTTCCATACCTTTGCTACTGGCGCTTTTTCACCGCGCCAACAAAATGTGCAACGGTTAGCGCAAAACATAGAAGAGGTCATCTGCATGCATTGGTGACTTCTGATGCCATAGAATTTGAATTTGTAGCAGGCGCCTTCGGAACGTAGCATTTTTTTGGTCCAACCACATACTTTTACAGCGCTGTGATTACCAACCATACGGTATTGCTGTTTTTCTAGTTCCTGAATTTGCTGCTTTGTTAACATGTTTGGCTTAAAATGTGCTTTCTTTAAAAAATAATCTTTATATATCACTTTGAGTCTGAGAATGGATGGTATTTACAAAAGAGGAAAAACATTTGATTGCTGTTCTTATTGAGAAAGAACTTGAACATGTTAAAGCTGATTTTAAGAAGCTTATGATTAGCAATGCAGACTATATCACTAAGACATCATCAGAGATAGGAGACTTGGAATTTTTGAAAAAAGAAGCACTCTATGAAGAAATGCTCGAAAAGCTTAAAATGAAGCTAGGGAAATAGACTATTATGACCAAAAACAAAGAAATTGGCCAAGGATCTACAGATTTGGCTGCAGGGGATATGGATAGCGATGTGTCTATTATGGATCTAAGAGAACTTCATGAAAGTGTTGAAGCACTCTCAGAGACTGCTCAAAAGATGGAAGAACAGTTAGACTCAATTAAAATCACTAAAAATGCAATCAGCACTATTGTAGATACTTCCAAAGGCACTGAGATTTTAGCTCCACTAGCAGATGGGATTTTTGTAAAAGCAAAATTGCATGAAGATAAAACTCTTCTTGTACATATTGGCGCTGGGAAAACTGTAGAAAAAACAGCTTCTCAGGTAAAAGAGATGATTGGAAGGCATGAAGCTAAGTTGTCTGAACAAATAAAAATCTTAGAAAAACAAATTGAAGACCAGGGTGGTAAACTTATCGAAATGATGAGTAGCTATGAAAGTCAGTAGTTTAGAATAAATTTTAATTTTGTGGATACAATAAAAAAATAAAAAGTCGTGATATCATGTTTGGTAAACTAAAAGATAAGCTCAAAGGTGCACTTTCTATATTTTCTAAGAAGACTGAAGAAGAAGCTGAAGTTAAAGAGGAAGTTGTTGAGAAAGAAGTAGAAGTTGAAACTACTAAAGAAGTAGTTCAAAAGACAAGTAAAGAAGAGTCAGTTGAACAAGTTGATGAAGCTGCTAAAGATCCAGTAGAAAATAAGGAAGTAGAAGTTTCTGAAGAATCTAAGGTGGAAAGTGATGCGAAGTCTTCTGAGGAAATGCGAGATTTTGTTGATGAAAACAATAAAGTTATTGGCCAAGCACCAAGATCTAGAGTTCGTAAAGAACTTTTAGCTCATAGAGGAGTAATGGTTTTCTTTCGTAATTCAAAAAATCAAATATATATCAATAAACGAGTTAAGTCAAAACAATTCTACCCTGAGTACTACGAAACAGTTTTTGGTGGAGGGGTTCATGCTGGTGAGCAATATTTGCAAGCTGCTCTTCGAGAACTTGAAGAAGAAACTAATCTTGAAGATTTAGAGATTGCATTTTTGTTTGAAGACCGTTATAAATCAGATATTCAAAATGTATTTTATCAAGCTTTTGAATGTGTAAGTGAAGATGTTCCAAAACCAAATGAGTCTGAGATTGAATCTGGTAGATTTGTTAGTTTAGATGAACTTGAAAAGTTAATGGTCTCAGAGAAGTTTACTCCAGGTTCAATTCAAGCTTATGATAAATACAAAGAAATTCTTAAGGAACGTGAAGATGAAAAGGAAGTTCTAGTTGAGGCTAAAGAAGAAGTTGCAGAGAAAGTTCAAGAAGTATTTCAGGAAGAAAAGGTAGTAGAGAAAGAACCAGTTAAAGTAGTAAAAGAACCTGTAGTGGAAAAGTTGCCTGAGCCTGAGGTTGTTGAGCCAGTGCAGGAAGTTGAAAAATCAGTTGAACCTGAAGTAGTAGTAGAGGAAGCAATTGTAGAAGAAGTAGAGGAAGCTGAAGTTGAAGAAGCTCCTGTTAAAAAGTCATTTTTTAAACGTATTACTGAAACTCTAACTACAAAAAAGATCTCGGCGGAAAAATTTGAGGAATTATTTTGGGAACTTGAAATTGCACTACTTGAAAATAATGTTTCTGTGAAAGTAATAGAGAGAATCAAAGAAGATTTGAAAGTTGAACTTGTTGATAAACCACTTCCACGTAATGTTTTGAAAAAAATTGAAGAAACACTTGAATTAAGTATTCGCGCGATTGTGAACCAAGATCCAATAAATCTGCTTGGAAGAATAAAAGAGAAGAATAGTAAGTCTACTGATACTAAGTATGAAACTTATGTCATT
>ENA-OREN01001352-OREN01001352.1-marine-metagenome-genome-assembly--contig:-NODE-1352-length-29128-cov-3.954632_pt1 | contig 29128 bp, 22 predicted proteins | sample MGYA00248624_ERZ508555 | MGnify/ENA primary metagenome ERZ508555 (study PRJEB26222, sample SAMN06267773) | marine metagenome | isolation source: Saanich Inlet, British Columbia, Canada | place...
CGAGCGGATCACCGCGATGTCGTCCATGCACTTGGCCGTGTGCGGGAAAATCTCGCTGACCTCCGTGCCGCTTTGTCCGTGCCGCTTGAATTTGTACGGGCACGGATACGCCGCTCCGGTTTTGCGCTCCGTCCGCAGGTTGTTCATCGGAAGCAGCTTACCGGCGTATTTTTGCAGCGACGGCTTTGGGTCGAACGTATCCACATGCGAAGGCCCGCCGTTGAGGAAAATGTGAATCACCCGCTTGGCCTTGGGCGTGAAATGCGACCCCTTGGCCAAGAGCGACGACGACGCTGCCGCGCTGGCGGCGTTGGGCAACATCGAGCCAAGCGCCAAACCGCCCATGCCGATGCCGCAGCGGGAGAGAAACTCGCGCCTCGTAAAAAAATGGTCGCTCAACTTTGGCCCGTGATGCTGCATCGCCGTATCGGTACGCCGAAAACTACCGCTCTATTCAGAAGTTTGCAACAGCCCCGCTTGGCCAAGCACTCCAGCACGGACGACCGGCCAGCCTCAAAACTCCCAGTCGATCCCGGCGCTATAGATGCGGTAGCGGTACTCGTCCTGCGGGACATTGGAGTTGATGCTCTCCTGCTCGAAACCTAGCTGGAACGTCAAGTGGTCGTTGTATTCATAACCGACCGAAATATCCCAAGACAAGTCGGCGCGCTCACGAAGATAGAGTAAATGGGCGGAACGCTGAAGGTCGTATTCGTAGGTGGCTTTTCGCACGGTGGCCGAGACGCTCCACAACTCACCACGATAGCGCCAATTGTGTGAAATGCGTTCGCGGCGATAATCAAAATAACCGGAACCGCTGTCCTCGTTCTCGAGAATTGAGAAGCGCGTGCGCATTCGCAGTCGCCGGCTGCTGTTCCAGTAATGCGCCCACTCGACGCCCCGCTCCGGGCGGTCATAGCTGATGTCGGTGTCCGGCATGTAAAAACCGATCTCATCCCGCTGGCTTCTCGTGTCGTAATCGCGCCGCAACGTCTCCACGTAAAGAAGCAGCTCAGACTGAAATCCGTAGTCCACCCCGAGCGATATTCGGCCACCGATTTCCAGGTGGTCGTCCAGCGGCTCGGCGAAATATTGGCGCGTGACTTCCGCCTTGGCCTCAGCCCAAAAGTTCGCCGGCAGACTCCGGCGCAGCGCCGGTTCGAGGCTGATTTGTTTCCCGACCACCTGCACCGTCCCAATGTCGTCCTCGGTCAACGACGCGTCAAATATTTCGTCGATGTAAATGACGCGGATGTCGGTCTTGAGTTGCCAGTACGGGGACAGACTCTTTTCGAGGCTGACATTGAGCAGGCCGGTCTGTTCCGAATCCACACTCTCGGTGTCGAGATAGCGGCGGTCATCCAGCCCACCGAACATCGTGACCTCCACCCCGTCTTCGGCGAGCGGAATCCGGATCGCCATAAAGTCGAAACCGATTGAAGTGAAGGGGCTCGATTCCTCGGCGAAGGCTGACAGGGTAACGTTCTCCTTGTAGCCGCCGCCAAGCCGGAGGTCGGTGCTGTAATCCCACACGGAAAGATCCTCCATCAACTCCTTCTCGATGGCGGCAATCTCCTTGTCGTAATCCGGAAACTCCAGGTCGGTATCCTGCGCAACGACTCTTGGCCAGGCACACAGCATCCCCAAAAATAAAAACCGCAGTAGAAAATCAGCCATCCTCAATCGGCTATGTACGCACAACGTTTGGCCAAGGTTACCAACAAAAACCAGGTCATTTGCTGAGCTCACGCCGCAGCCAGGCCGGTCGGTCGGTGGTGATGCCGTTGATGCCAAGCTTGGCCAGGCGCCTGGCCACGTCCGGCGAGTTCACCGTCCACGTGAACAACTCCAGCCCGGCCGCCTTGACCTTGTCGAGGAACGCCCTGTCTCCAAGCCCCTTGTAGCTGACATTGATGCCCTCGAGCTTGGCCGCCTTGGCCATGGCAATCAGCTTTTCCACGCGGGGCGTCTGTTCGCCGGTTTTTTCGTCCACCTTGAAACTGGACAGGTAAAAGCACTCGACCTTTGGCAGTCTGGCCTTGGCCTGCTTCACCACTTCGTAGTCGAAGGAAATCACGACCAACTGCTTCGGTTTCTTGCCGGAACGCTTGAACGCCTTGGCCAGGTCGGGGACGATCTCCGGCCCACACTTCACCTCAACGAACAGCCGATGTCCCTCCGGGATGGTCGCTAGCACGTCGGCGAGTTTCGGGATGCGTACGCCCTTCCACTTGTCGCCCTTCCATGCGCCGACGTCGAGTTGCTGCAACTCGGCCAGCGTCTGGTCGACAACCTTGCGATCCACTCCCGCGAGCTTCTTGGTGGTACCGTCGTGATGCAACACGATATGACCGTCCTTGGACAGGTACACATCAATCTCGACAGCGTCGGCGCCCTGCTCCCAGCCGAGTTTGACCGACTCGAGCGTGTTCTCCGGCGCATCGTGTGACGCGCCCCGATGGGCAATGATCTCCACGTCAACCGCCACTACACCCTGACAAGGCATCAGGACGCAAGCCAGCGCCGCTTTTGTCAGAAAGGATTTCATCAAATAAAGTGTTTAAGCCAAAATGCCCTTCACGACTTCGCCATGAACATCGGTCAGGCGGAAGTGACGGCCCTGAACTTTATAGGTCAACTGCTCGTGGTTCAAGCCAAGCAGATGCAGGATGGTGGCGTTCAGGTCGTGAATGTGAACCGGGTTCTCGACCGGTCGATATCCGAATTCATCCGTCCGGCCATGACTGATGCCGCCCTTCACTCCGCCGCCTGCAAGAATCATCGAGTAAGCCTCCTTGTGATGGTCCCGCCCCACGTTGCTCGCAGCGCCTCCGTTGCTTTTGCCCTGCAACATCGGCGTACGGCCAAACTCCGCACCAATCACGATCAGTGTTTCATCCAGCAACCCGCGCTCTCTCAAGTCACCGATCAACGCAGCCACCGGACGATCCAACTGTCTCGCCTTTTTTGGGATGCTAGCAAAAATACCGCTGTGGTGGTCCCATCCTTGGTCAAACAATTGCACAAAACGCACCCCCTTCTCGATCAGTCTCCTCGCCAGCAGGCAGTTGTTCGCCAGACTCGTTGCGCCCAGTTTGGCACCGTAAGCCTCTAATGTCTCAGAGGTTTCCCGCTTAATATCCATTAACCCCGGCACACTGCTTTGCATGCGGTACGCCAATTCATACTGTGCGATGCGGGTGGCAATCTCCGGGTCGCCTACGTCTGCCAGCGCAGTCTTGTTGAGGAAATTAATCCCATCGACGATGTCTCGCCTGCCCTGCGACGTGATCCCTTTTGGGTTGGACAAAAACAAGACCGGGTCGCCTTGGCTCCGGAACTCGACGCCCTGGTGCAGTGTCGGCAGGAAACCGCTCCCCCACAGGCTATTGCCCGCGCCGGCCACACTGCCAGTGATCATCACGACGTAGCCCGGCAGATCGCGGTTCCCCGTGCCCAAGCCATAGCTCACCCAGGAGCCAATTCCCGGCCGGCCAAACCGCTCGAAACCTGTATGCAAAAACAACTGCGCCGGCGCGTGGTTGAACTGCTCCGTTCGCACCGTTTTCACAATCGCCAACTCATCGGCGACGGAACCCAAGTGCGGCAGGTGCTCCGACAACTCCAGGCCACCCTGTCCGTGGCGATAAAAATTAAATCGCGTGCCCAGCAACTTCGGGTGCTCGCGGATGAACGCCAACTGTTTGCCCTTGAACATGTAATCCGGACACTTCTCGCCGCTGCGCTTAACCAACTCCGGCTTGTAATCGAACAACTCCAGGTGCGACGGCCCGCCGACCAGGTGAATGTAAATGACGTTCTTCGCGCGAGGCGCAAAGTGAGGTTGCCCTAGAATCAGTGGATCACCCTGCCCTCCGGCAGCCGGGGCGGCGAACAACCGGTCATTGAGCACCGATGCCAAGCCAAGCGCACCGATGCCGGCGCCGGTGTGCTTGAGAAACTCCCGGCGGGACTCGGTCAGGTAGTGGTGATGCAGAGGGGTCATCAATCAGCCCTTGGTGATCACCTCGTCCAGGTTCAGTAGGACGCTGGCCACGGCGAACCACTTCGCCAGGTCGCCCGCCTCGACGCCGGCCGGCATCCTCCAGTTCTTCACACCTGAGACGAGTTGACGAGCCACTTTCGGCTCAGCGGCGAGCGCCGCTTCGCGCTTGGCCAAGAGTTGATTCAAATAAGCAACTTCCACCGGGATGGGGGGCCGGGTAAGAGCCACGCGGAACGCAAAATCTATTCGCTGCTCGTCGTTGCTCAAGTCCGGTTCGGCGAGGATGCGACCCGCAAACGCCATCGCCATTTCGACGTAGGCCTCGTCGTTCAACAGAGTCAGCGCCTGTAGTGGCGTGTTGGTGCGCGGCCGGGCCACGACGCAGGCACCTCGATCCGGCGCGTCAAAATTGACGAAGCTAGCGTACGGCGCGCCCCGCCGCCAAACCACGTATACCCCGCGACGAAAACGGTTTTCATCCTTGGCGGCGACGAACTTCGGCGCGTTGCGACCGACATGCCGCCAAATGCCATTCGGCTGCGGCGGATAAATCGGCGGCCCGTGCATCCGGTGCGCCAGCAGACCACTCGCCGCCAGGGCCGAGTCACGAACCATCTCCGCACTCATCCGAACCCGGGGCGCGCGCGCGAAGTAACGGTTGGCCGGATCTTGTTCCAGATGTTCACCGCTCACCCTGGACGACTGCCGGTAGGTTCGACTCGTCACAATCAATCTATGAATATGCTTCATCGACCAACCGCTCTCGACGAACTCAACCGCCAGCCAGTCGAGTAACTCCCGATGGGTCGGTGCCTCACCTTGGGCACCAAAATCCTCCTGCGTCGCCACGATTCCACGCCCCATGAAGGCCGCCCACCAGCGGTTCACCGTGACCCGGGACATCAGCGGATTGGCGGGAGCAACCAGCCACTTCGCAAAGCCCAGTCGATTCGGCGGCAGTTTTTTGTCGTAGGCGTGCATCACTGTAGGCGTGCCAACAGCCACTGAATCACCAAGCGTGAGATAGTTACCGCGCAACATTATTTTCGTATCACGCGGCTCACTTATTTCCTTCATCACGAGGGTGGAGGCCGGCTTGAGCGCCTCTTTCTCTTTACTGAGTTTAGAGATCTCCCTCTTCAACGCCTCTCCCAACCCTTTCGATGCCTGTAATTCGTTGATCTTCTCCTGCAACTCAGCCCGCCTTGCCTCCTGCCCCGGTGGCATTGGCAGGTTTATAGTTGGGCCGTAAAAATTCCACGTCACCCCGTTGCCCTGCTGTTTCACCTCGAGCGACGTGTTGTTGAAAAAAGCAAACATCCGGTAGTAATCCCTCATCGAGAACGGATCGTACTTGTGGTCGTGACACTGCGCGCACTCGAGCGTCGTGCCAAGAAACACCGTACCGGTAGTGTTCACGCGATCGATCACCTGGTTGACACGGTTCGATTCCGGGTGCACGCCGGCCTCAACATTGCATGTCGGGGTTCGATGAAATCCTGTGGCGATTTTTTGGGATATCGTCGCGCCGGGCAAAAGATCGCCAGCCAACTGCTCGATGGCAAACTGGTTGAAAGGCATCCCGGAATTGAACGCATCAATCACCCAGTCTCGGTAAGCCCAACTGTCGCGCAATTGGTCGGCCTGAAAGCCGTTCGAGTCGGCGTATCTCGCGAGGTCGAGCCAACGCCGCGCCCATTTTTCACCGTACTGCGGGTTCGCCAACAAGCGATCGACCATTCGCCCGTACTCACGGCGGGTTGGGTTGGCGAGAAAATCATCGACCTCGCCCGGTTGCGGCGGACGGCCAACTAGGTCGAGAAACACTCGGCGAGCCTGTTGCCCGGGCTTGGCCAAGGGCGACGGTGCCATCCCAAGCTTGGCCAAGCGATCGAGAATGAAGTGATCCACGGCGCTGGCTGCCTGTTCCGGCTTTGCCAAGCGCGGCAATTCCGGTCGACCGGGGCGCTGATAGGCCCAGTGGTCGTTGCCAGCGACAACGCCCCAATGACACAGGAATCCACCTACCAACAGAAGCGTCGCAAATCTGATAATCCGAACCGAACTGACACCATTAATGGAATGAGAGGATGCCACCGTGTTACCAGAAAACTAGCGTTTCCATTCTATTTTGCAAATGGAATCAGGGGGGAACGAGAGATTATCTAAACAGACTATCAGACAAAAAGAATCCGGGGGGATCAGGTTGAAGAAACCTGCAACCCCCCCGGGGATAATTCAGAGCTAGCAATGTAAGGTTTAGTAGACATCCACGACAGCGCTTGCAGGCCCACGCCGTGCGAATTGGCGGGGAAGCTATATACCAGCAGCCATATGTCAACACTTTTTCGTAAAATAAATGAAGTTTTTATGCGGCGTTTTTAAGGGAAAACCGTTCATTCCAGGCTGCGAGGCAAAAAACCAACCGAAGTTTGGATCGAGTGAGCGCAGGAACAGCCGGCGCTTGTCTCCGGTGCAAGCAGCATCCCGCCGGCCGAAATCAGGCTCAACCAGCACCCGCTTCGAATACCCTCGAACTGACTGCGCTTGTTCGTGCTCAAGTCCCACATGCCGTGGGAGTAGTGGCGGAAAAACATCGCGTTGTTGCTGGCAGACATCGTACCGCAGCCGCGTCGTTCGGGCAGGTCATCCCGTAGCTCTTTGCCGGTGGCCAGGTCGAACGCCCATTGGTCGGAGTAATAAGTGTCCCCAATCACCACCGGGTGTTGCAGGTGTCCGCTGTGGTGCCCCTTGCCCTCCTTGTGGTGATCCTCCCACACGAGACTGCCCGCCGGGATGTGAACAGGGTTGCCATCCTTGGCCTTGCGCGTCTGCTCTTTCGCGGCGATCCCGTAGGTGTGATAATGTTTATCCTTGTCAGTTCCCGTGGCAACGAGCGTGTCGTTGGCATAAAGCAAATACGTCATGTACTGCAATTTTGAAAAGTCGTGCGGCCTATCCCACTTCGACTCGCCACTTTCCAAGTCCAGTGCGACGAGGTGTTGATTGCCCAGTTGCTGAATGGGCTGGATACCGCCGGCCTCCTCAATCGCTTTGGGTGCCCGGCTCTCGATGAAATAAATCACCCCATCGCCAATGGTGATGGTTGAGTTGACGATCGCTCCCCCCTCGTAGGCCCAGGCCCGTTCGCCTAACTTCAGGTCAACACCGAACAGCCGGTCGCTGGTCACCCGACTGATGAATTTTGTTTCGTATTTTTCGTACCACTCGCCGTCGTCCCCAAGGTAAAGTTCTCCTTTTTTGGCACGACTGCCAATCAACTTCCCATCGGTCGCCGACAGATAGGCCCACTGATATTTGGCCGCCTGGCCCTCCGGCACGGAAAACCGCCTGGCCCGATGCCCCGTCGCACCGTCGATCCCAATACAATACCGGCCCTGCACGAGGTAAAGCTGATCCCCGGCCGCCACCATGTTGCTGCTGTCTCGCGGGATGTTGGCCCGGCGCATTTCCGGGCTGGAGAAACTCCACCGGACAGTACCGTTGTAGGCGTCCAGGCCGAACAACACCCGGTCTCCCTGTACGTAAAGGCGGCCGTTGGTTGAGAGCGGCGCGGGGTTGCGGGGGCCACGGTCCGGCATCGGGCGGGGGCCGGGTTCACCCCACCATTTCACTCCCATTTCACCCTTCACTATATCATCCCCGCTGCAGGAGGTATTTTGCGCGTTGCCGTACTGATGAGTCCATTCCCCTGCCCCGGCCAACTGGGGACGCGAATAAACGAGCCAGCGAGCCTCGCCGTCATCAGATCGAACCAAGCGGCTTCCCTCCCGGCCAAGCCAGCGTTGCACTTGGCCAAGGTCGCCCGCTTGGCCAAGCACCACCGTGCCGCCGCCGGGCACAAGATACCGGAGAGCCTCAGCACCCTTGGCAGGTGGCAGTTGGCCCTCAAGCAAATGCCGCTCCGAGACAATCAAGTTGAACAGCATCGAGCCGAGAAAACGCTCGTCCAGCGCCCCCTCAAGCACCGAGGCCCGAACGCCATAAACACCCGCCTCGTCAAGGGTGGCCCGGATTGCCTGAACCCTCGCAACGTCCTGCTCCAATACCACCACCTGCAAGTCGGATTTGCGAACCAGCTCCAGCGCAAGAGTGCCATCCACTCCACCAAGGACCAGGCAATAGCCAGCCCGTGCGTCGGCCAACTCAAGAATCTGATCGGCCATGACCGACAGCTGGGCTTCTTTCGGCAACGCCGCTTGGCCAAGCGCCACATCAGGTAGCCGATAATAAAACGACGAGTCAAACTTGTATTGTTTGCTCTGAACGGCCCGGCCCCCGAGAGTGCCAACTATCCGGTAAGTGTATTCGCCGTCGAGCGAGAGGTCGTGAACCGTTACGAGATGACGCTTGCCCTGCTGCTTGCCGGACAACTCCACCGATTTTCCGCCCGGCATCGACCAACGCACACGACCACTCATCGACTCGTCCACCTCCCAACTGATCGTCACCGTCGTCCGATCCACCCAATCCACAAACGGCCCGTAGGCAATCTCCAACGACTTCGGCTTGGCTGCGGCCTCCACGGCCATCCCCCGAAACCCGCAAACGCAGACACAGGCAAACATCAACCCAAGACGGCAAACCACGTTGCAGATCATCATCCGCCCCGTTAGATCAAAGGAACTCATCGCGGGGACTGTTATGGAACCAGCCAATAGTCGCCAGTCTTTTTAGTGCTAAGTAATTCAGCAAACACCCGCTTGGCTAAGCTGGATCGCATGAATTTGAGGGGCGTCATACTGGACAGCAGGCACCCCGTTTGAGATGATTTTTACATTTCCTAGTGACTCCGGCGGTCAGTTTCTCAGGATCGTATGCTTGATGTTCAGCCATCAACCCTTAATTTAAGGCAGAAGGCTTTTTTCGGCAAAAGTTAAACGCCTTGAAAAACAGCATCGCGGGCATGAGTGTTCAGTCTCTTACATGCATATGAAAAAACTAGACTGGAAATCTTTCGCGATAGGTGTGCTGCTAACTACGACCGTCATGTTCGGCACAGGTGCAACAAGTCCAAGTGATAAATGGATACATCTCGCTTTTCCAAGTCCTGATAATGATGAATTTGGAAATAAGGAATTCGCAAATAAAATCAACCAACTTGGAAAAGATGGTTGGCAACTGGTTGATGTCGAGACCTCGATGAAGGATGGCACAACATCTAAACGTATCTATTTTTTTAAGCGCAAGAATTGAAATTTGAAGGGAAATGAAACACCTCCTACCCACAACAATCGCAGCCGTACTGTTGGTGAAGTGTGTCTGATTTTAAACTTAATTGAGTTGTGTTAAAAAGAGGACAATTTGGGAAAAGACGCATCAAGCTCCTAGGCGTTTTATTGATGGGGTTCTCTTTTTTTATCCTAAAAATTATTGTGAACGCTGTATGTGCCGTTTGGAGGCAAACCAAAAGTATTTCATCTAAACTCCTCTCGTTAACAAATCGATCTGGAGCAATTCAACCCGACGGCAAGACGGATGAAGAATTGAAAGCTGAAAGCAAATGAAACACCGTTTTATCACAACGTCCGCAACTGCGCGTTCAGTGAAGTGGAGGCCGGGGTTTCTTTTAAATGAAAAAATTGGGCTTTAGTCTAATTTGGCTTCTCGCCTTTAGTTTGCATGCGGATGAAGCCTTTACGAAGGACGTATTGCCTGTGCTTCAGAAGCATTGCTTTGGGTGTCACGGGCCCAAGAAACAGAAAGGTAAGATTCGGCTGGATCAATTGGGGCCGGACTTGGTGAAGGGGCAATCGACCGAGATCTGGCACGATGCCTTGAACATGCTGAATCTCGGTAAAATGCCACCTGAGGACGAGCCACAATTGTCACGCGATGAACGCCACAAACTCGTTGGTTGGCTGACCAAGGAGTTGCGGCGAGTCGTCGATGCCCGACAAAACAAAGGCGGACAAGTGGTGATACGCCGACTCAACCGAGCCGAGTATCAATACACCATGACTGATCTGTTGGGATTGGACATGGATTACAGCGAGGAGTTTCCTTCCGACGCGATTTCCGGCGATGGGTTTCGCAACAACGGTGCCTCCCTCGAGGTGTCAGCCCTGCAAATCGAGAATTACCTCAAGGTAGCACGGGCAGCCCTGGACATCGTCCTTGCCGAAGGGGAAAAACAGGAGCGAACGATCACAAAGGTAGAGAGGAATAAAGGGAAAGTAAAAGGACCGGGCAGCAAGCGTTTCATAGGGAACTCCTCGGATCGCCTGGGTCGGGTAAACTTCTGGCATGGATCCTTCAAGGATTTACCACGGACGGACGCCTTTACCATTCGGATCAGGGCCTATACGGACCGCAAACCCGGGCAACCTGCCCCCATCCTCTTCGCTCGGTATGGTTATTTCGTGTCGGGCTTGACCTTGAACATCATGGGCGATGCCGGTGAAATCGCAATCCCCTCCTCGACCCCGAAGTATTATGAAATCTCCGGTCACCCCAAGCTCTTTCCCCTTCCCGAATCCCATGTGCCTGCGGGAAAAATGAATGGTGTCATCACCCTGCAAAACGTCTTGATTGATGGCAAACCGGCCACAAAACCGATCGACAAAGTAATCGAGGAGGAAAGGAAAGGTAAGATCAGGAAAAAGAAAATTAAAGTGTATCCTGAGGACCCTGACTTCCCTCGTATCATCATCGATTCAGTGGAGTTCGTAAGGCATGACTACCCTTCCTGGCCTCCACCTTTGCATCGTAAGGTCGTTCCTGAAGGTAAGGACTTGCGCACGAGTGAATCAGTTAGACGAGTCCTGGGTGATTTCCTCCGGCGTACATGGCGCAGACCCGTGAGCGACGAAGAGCTAAACCAGTGGACTGCACATTACACGAGGATCCAAAAACAAGGTGATTCTGAGATTCCCGCTCTCAAGGAAACCCTTGCCGCTGCCCTGGCCTCTTCGAATTTTATTTACTTGAGCGAGCCGCATCCGGCCAAACAACCCCGGAAGCTGTCAGCTCATGAATTGGCATCCCGACTTTCCTATTTTCTCTGGAGCTCCCTGCCGGATGAGGAGCTCTCCGAGTTGGCTGACTCAGGCCGCCTCTTGGAATCATCCGCTCTAAAAAAACAATTTTCCCGCATGCTTGCGGACGAAAAGGCCGACCGTTTTGCCGAACAATTCAGCAGGCAATGGCTCGACCTCGAAGGCGTGGATCGGGTGGCCATCAATCCGCAATACTACAGGAATTTTGACAACCGCTTAAAACCCGACATGGTTGCTGAAACGCTTGCTTTTTTCAGGGAAATCCTTCGCAGCAATACTTCGGCCCTCCAGTTTCTCGATGCTGACTTCACCATGCTTAACGCAACACTAGCCAAACACTACGGATTGAACGGCCCAAAATCCCAGAGGTTCGAGCGCGTCTCGCTCAAGGGCACCAACCGACCGGGTGGGCTGCTCGGTCACGCCTCCACCCACCTCGCCGGGTCTGACGGAGCGGACTCTCACCCGGTCAAGCGGGCGGTCTGGATTAGGGACCGACTCCTCAACGATCCCCCCAACCCTCCTCCGCCCGACGTCCCTAGTCTTGAAACAAGCGTGCCAGACTTTGAAAAACTTTCCATTCGTGAACAGCTTGCCCTTCATCGAAAAAAGGAGGCTTGCGCCGATTGTCATCGAAGCATTGATCCTTGGGGAATTGCCCTCGAAGGATATGATGCCATAGGCCTGTTGCGAAATAAGACCGCTCGCCGCAAAAAGCCCGTTTCCACCGAAACCATCCTGCCTGGGAATCATGACATTTCGGGTTTGGCTGACCTCCAGAAGTTCCTGCTCAACGAGAGGCGTGAGCAGTTCGCCCAGGCATTGGTGTCGAAATTACTGACCTACGCCTTGGGTCGTTCCCTTAAACTGGAAGACGAACCGATAATCAAAGAATTAAGCGCAAGCTTTGCGGAGAGCAACTATCGGCTCGCTGACCTGATGAAAAACATCGTCACGAGCCGGCCTTTTTCATCGCGATGACGACCACAGATATGTATCGTCCAAAGGGCAACCTAAAGGACTCCAAAATGAATCACAGGGCTCTTCAGATGAATCGCAGAACCATGCTCAAGGCATCTGGCGCCTCGCTAGCGTTGCCTTGGATGGAATCATTTGCCGGTGCCCAGACAAAATCGCCTCCGCGTCGATTCTGTTCTATTTATTTCCCTTACGGCGTAAGCCTGCCTAAACAAGGTGGGGAATACGGCCAATGGAACTGGTTTCCCAAAGGTTCAGGTAAGGACTTTACCTTCAATAAACCCCTTAAAGGACTGGAGCCTTTTCGTGACCAAGTGACGATTCTTGGAGGCCTTTCCCATCCCAAGGTTCGCCGAATCGGAGGGCACGATAGCGGAGATACCTTTCTTACCGGCGCGGAACTGAGCCTTGCCACTACCGGGCTGAAAAATTCAATTTCCTTGGATCAGTTCATGGCACGTACGCACAAGCTTGGCAAAAGTACGCGCTTCACCAGCCTTGTCCTCTCCTCGGACGGTGGGACCGGCATGCCCACGCGCGCCAACACTCTTTCTTTCTCAAGGACCGGGCAACCCATCCCCTCCTTCAACCGGCCAGCCATTGTTTTCGAGCGCTTGTTCGGGCTGAAAGGAGACTCCATTGAAGCCCAGAGAAAAGGTCTCACCCGGACAGGCAGCCACCTCGACCTGCTTCTTGATGAAGCCAAAAGACTGCATCGTAAATTAGGGAAGGTGGACCAGGGCAAACTGGATCAATACCTGACTTCCGTGCGAGAGATTGAGCAGGACGTCGAGCGTTCCGCTCAATGGCTCAGAGTCCCTCGACCAAAAGTGAATGCCGAGGGGCTTAGCCTGGATGCGGACAATGAAACTCCGGGCAAGCTGATTCACACCATGCTCGACTTGATTGCGCTCGCCTTTCAGACCGATTCCACTCGCTTCATAACCTATCAGCTCGCAAGCATGCATGGGGCAATCTCAATCGCGAACAAGTTTCCTACTCTCCTTGGCTTCACTAACAACGCTCACGGACTGGCCCATGGCGCTGGCAAAGGGAAAAAGGGAGCCGAAAACAAGGGGAAATGGGATCGGTACCAGGCAGAATGTTTATGTTATCTAATCAAGCGACTGAGCGAGATGGAAGAAGGTGATGGGTCCGTTCTGGATAACACATGCATTTTTTACGGAAGCAGCAATAGTAAGACCCACAATAACACCAACTATCCCTTGATCTTGGCCGGGGGCAAGAATATGGGCTACCAACACGGGCAATACCTAACCTTCGGTAAGAACGTGCCCCTCGCCAATCTCTTCGTCACCATGCAAAAAAGCATGGGCGTACATGCAGATACCTTCGCCGACAGCACCGGAGAGCTCGACGGTTTGACTTCTTGAATTGACTATATGTCGATTAAGGGAGGCACTATTTTGAGAATCAGTTCTACAGGGTAGGACTGTTCAATTGGATTTCTCCGCAAACACAGCAGCAAGCCTGTCTTTTTTTTCTTTCGCACCAGGGGTCGGGTTCCCTACCCTCGTCGCCCCTTTGATTGACCAAATGAAACGAATCATCCTCATTGCCGCCGCCGCGTTTACGTCGCTTGGCATTATCCATTCGGCCAAGGCCGAGCACGTTCACGGACTCCAGTGCGGCCACGTCGCCAATATTTGGTCCAGCATCGATTCCGCATCCCAACGCTACGCGCCCGACCGCGCAGTGGACATCGAGCAGTTCGACCTCGACGTCACGCCGGACTTCAAAAACCGCCGGGTCGCCGGTACCGCCACGTTCACGTTCAAGCCGATCCTTAAGCCGCTTGGCCAACTGCGCCTTGACGCGCACAACCTCGAGATCAGCACTGTCACCGGCAGCGCCGAGATCGCCGCGTGGCGGAACACCGACCGCGCGTTGATAGTAACCTTCGCCAATCCGATCGCGGCGGGCGAGCAGGCCAAACTCACCGTCACCTACGAGGCCGAGCCGAAAAAGGGCCTCTACTTCCGCACATCGGAAATGGGCTACGACCCCGGCGACACGCATATCTGGACGCAGGGCGAATCAATCGAGGCGCGGCACTGGTTCCCGTGCTTTGACGCGCCCAACGAGTTTTTCACCTCCACCATGACCTGCAGAGTGCCCGAGGCGATGGTCGTCCTATCCAACGGCAGCAAGGTCAGCGACGCCGTCGATGCCGACTCCGGACTGCGCGTCGTCAAGTGGAGTCAGGACAAGCCGCACGTTAACTATCTCATAACGCTCGTCGCCGGTCACTTCAAGCGCCTCGAGGAAAAGCATGGCGACCTGTCGATGTCGTTCTGGACGGCGCCGTCCGACTTCGCCAACGCCGCCAACTCGTTCCGCTACACCAAGGAGTGCATGGAGTATTTTGAGGAAGAAATCGGCGTGCCCTACCCTTGGGCCAAGTACGATCAGATCACCGTGCAGGACTTCCACTGGGGCGGTATGGAAAACACCAGCCAGACCACGCTCAATGCCTCCACGCTTTTCAGCAACGAGACGGAAAACATCCGCAGCAGCCAGGGACTGATGGCTCACGAGCTGGCACACCAATGGTTCGGCGACCTCGTCACCTGCAAGGACTGGAGCCAGCTCTGGCTCAACGAGGGATTCGCCACCTACTACACGCACCTTTTCGCCGGGCACAAGGACGGTATCGACGAAATGCGCTACGGCCTTTATCGCGACCGGAAGAGCCTCACCGGCCGCGGCGGTGATACCACCGCGATGGTCAACCGCAAATACAACTCTCCCGAGGAAATGTTCCGCAAATACGGGTTCATGTCCTATTCCAAGGGAAGCTGGGTGCTGCATATGCTGCGCTCACAGCTCGGCCCGGAGTTGTTCCGTAAATCTGTGAAGACCTACCTTGAACGCCACAAACACGGCAACGTCGTCACCGAGGATTTACGCTCAATCATCGAGGAGATTTCTGGCCAGTCGTTCGATCGCTTTTTTGATCAGTACGTTTTTCACGCGCACCATCCCGAACTGAAAATCAGTTACGCTTGGGACGAGAAAACCAAGCTCGCCAAGCTCAGCGTAAAGCAGGAACAAAAGGTCGATGCCAACGTGCTGCTCTTTCACGTGAAACTGCCGGTGCGCTTCACCGTCGATGGCCAAACGATCGACCGCTCGCTGCATGTCACTAAGACATCGGAGGATTTTTATCTCCGCTTGGCCAAGGCGCCGGATATCGTGCGAATCGACCCTGACGTGACGCTGCTGGCCAAGCTCAGCTTCACGCCGCCGACCGCGTTGCTGCACGCGCAGTTGGCCGACGAGAGCGACGCGCTTGGCCGCCTGCAAGCCGTCGAGTTGATGGCCAAGCGCAAAGACAAAACCACCCGCAGCAAACTGAAACACGCGCTGCAGAACGACTCGTTTTACGCCGTGCGCATCGCCGCCTCGCGGGTGCTACGTGGCATCGGTGGTGACGACGCCCTGGCCGCGCTGACCGACTCGACCGACCAGCCCAACGCCAAGGTGCGACAACAGGTCATCGGCGACATCGCCAGCCAATACAAACCGGAGGCGCTGGCCGCTCTCAAGCAGAGCTTGGCCAACGAGAAAAATCCGTCCATCCGCGCTCGCGCCATTGGCGGCCTCACCGGGCACGACGACAAGGCGGCACGCGCGCTAATCGACGAGGCGCTTGACTCCACGTCTTTCCGCCACCAACTCGCCGACGCCGCCGTCAGCGCGCTGCGCAAACAGGACAACCCGGCCAACCTCGCCAAGATTCGCGACGCGTTGAAAAACGATGGGGCCATGTTCACCACCCGTGGCTACGCCTCCGCCCTGGGCGCGCTTGGCCACCTCGCGCGCAACCAGAAAAAGAAAGCGGCCACTCGCGAATTCCTCATCGACCACGTGAACAATTCCAAGCAGCGAATCGCCTTGGCTGCCATCGGCGCGCTTGGGCAACTCGGCGACCCCAAGGCCCTTGCCGTGCTAGAGAAATTCACCGGCGGAGCCGAGAACGACCCCGCCCGCAAAGCCGCCGAGCAGGCGATCGAGAAAATGCGCGCCGCCCGCAAGCCGGCCGACGACTACAAGAATCTCCGCAAGGAAGTCACCAACCTGAAGCAGGCTAACTCCAAGCTAACCAAGGAGTTGGGCGACCTCAAAAAACGCTTTGACGCCGCTCTACCCGAAAAAAAAGAATCAGAGAAAAAAAAGTGAAACTTTATATGGGCATTTTTTGAATAGTTTTGTAGGCTGACGTGTCCATATCACAAGCCGATAGGTGGAAAAAATAATGAAAACATTCAAACTAATACTGACGACGGTCGCCATCTCGATGGCGATGTTCTCCGCTGATGCGGAAGAGAAAAAAGCAGTAGTCGAGATCAATAAAGCTGCTAAAGAGCGCACTGTTAAGGGCACTATCATGTGTGGCAAGTGCACGCTCAAGAAAACCGACGCCTGCCAGGCCGCATTACAGGTCAAGCGGAAGGGCAAGGATGGCAAGGAAGTCACTCGTGTCATCCTGCTCAAGAACGACGCCGTCACCAAGGCGTTTCACAAAAAGATCTGCGGTGGCGACAAAATCGCCGTTGCAGTAACTGGCAAGTTCGAAGGCAAAGGCAAAAAACGCGTGATAGTTGCCAGCAAGATCAACGACAAGCCGGCCGCTAAGGGTAAAAAAGGAAAAGGCAAGAAGAAGGCCTGATCGGCCAACCAAATTTTACAGCACGCCCCAGCCAACTTGGCTAGGGGCGTTTTTTTTTGCCAGGGGAAATCCCCGCCTTGCCCGATCTCAACCCGGTGGCCAATCCATTTTTCGCCCGCCGAGTATATGGCAGTGCAGATGTGGCACGGTCTCACCTGCATCCCTGCCGTTGTTCAGCACAAGCCGAAACCCATCTTCGCCCAGGCCAAGCGAGCGCGCCACCTCGGCCGCCTTGAGCAGCAAATGGCCAAGCAACGCCTGGTCCTCCGGTTGGGCCTCGTTGATGCGCTGGATGGCTTTGCGCGGGATCACCAGCACATGCGTCGGAGCCTTCGGGGCGATGTCCCGAAATGCCACCACCTGGTCGTCCTCGTAAACAATGTCGGCAGGGATCTCCTTGTCACAGATTTTCTCGAATAGTGTCTTTTTCATTGCTCAGTGCCCGGGAGCCTGCCTGATTAGCGGGTGATGTTCGAGCCAAACCAAAGTCAACATTACTGTTGACTAATTCTGAGTCATTGGGTATTTATATCCATCTCTTACAACCTACACTAAAAAATGAATGACGCACCCCCCACTACTCATAGAACCACCTCCGGCGGTTTGGAGCCCCACCGCGGCACCCTGATCCTGGTACTGGGCATTCTCAGCTTGGTTTTGTGCGGCTTTTTCACCGGCATACCCGCATGGATTATGGGCAAAGGTGACTTGGCAAAGATCAAAGACGGCATCATGGATCCCGAAGGGGAAGGCTCAACCAAAGCTGGAATGATCTGTGGAATGATTTGTTGTATCATTTACGCAGTCTTAATCGGTTTAATCATTTTATTGATGATTCTTGGAGGAGGCCTTGCCGCATTGAGTAGCTGAGTCTGACCGCACGGTAATCTGGCGGCCAAAAAAACTATGACTCGCACAACTGGTGCGATCCTCCGTTTGCGCTGCATACCGGTTAATTGGAACGCAGATCGTGGATATGGAATATTATTTCAAGGCTAACGATAAAGATGAGACGGAGTACGGACCGCTTGAGCAGGCGCAGATTCGCGACTGGCTTGGGCAGCGCCGAATGGACGGCAACTCACAGGTGCGCTCGGCCGACTCCGACGACTGGTCGCCGCTGTCCGGCCATCCGGAGTTAAGCGAACTCCTTGCCCCTTCAAGGTCAACGCCACCACCACCCACCCCCTCATCGCAGGCAGACGCTATTCATTATGCACCCCATCGAGGAGCAATGATCCTCACGTTCGGGATTTTGGGTATAGCCTGTTGTTTCCCTTTCGGTATCGCAGCATGGATCATGGGCAATACTGATCTCGCCCAGATCGAAGCCGGTAAGATGGATCCAAGCGGCAAAGGCACCACGAATGCCGGCAGGATTTGCGGTATCATAGGGACCATACTGGCTATCATCGGCTGTGGAGCTCAGCTGCTAATTTTCGCCTTGGATTTTTCTCAGATGTAACCGCCACGCGCTTGGCCAAGCGACGTTATCGCTACTCCTCATCCTCGACTCCGCTGGTTTTACCTGCGGGGCATCCGGCGCGGAGCCAGCCGTTGACGAATGGGTCAAGCTCGCCGTCCATCACCGCCTGCACGTCGGTCGCCTGCACGTTGGTGCGCAGATCCTTCACCATGCGATACGGCTGGAAAACGTAGCTGCGAATCTGGTTCCCCCACGAGATGCTTCCCTTGTCTCCGTAGAATTTTTCCAGCTCGGACTTCTGCTCGTCCTCACGCCGGGCGGTAATCTTGGCCATGAGAATATTCATCGCCGTCGCGCGGTTTTGGTGCTGCGAACGCTGGTTTTGGCAGGCGACGACGAGGCCGGTCGGGATGTGCCGGATGCGCACGGCCGTCTCGACCTTGTTGACGTTCTGCCCGCCCTTGCCGCCGGAGCGAAACGTGCCGACATCAAACTCAGCCGGCGGTAGTTCCTCCTGCTCGCTTTGCTCGATCTCGGCGATGACATCGACACTGGCGAAACTGGTGTGGCGGCGTTTGTTCGAGTCGAACGGCGAGATGCGAACGAGCCTGTGCACACCGCGCTCGGCCTTGCAGAATCCGTAGGCGTTCTCGCCGGTGATCAGCAGCGTGGCGCTCTTGATGCCGGCGACTTCGCCCGGTAGCAGTTCGCTGATCTCGATCTGCCAGCCACGCGCCTCGCCCCAGCGCTGGTACATCCGCAGGAGCATGCTCGCCCAGTCGCACGACTCGGTGCCGCCGGCGCCGGCGTTGATGGAGAAGATGCAGTTGCTGCGGTCGTGCGGCCCGTCGAGCATCAATTCCAGCTCGAGCACCTGGAGCCGGCCGGTGAACTTGGCCAAGTCGGCCGCCAGATCGGACTGGATGTCCTTCTGCGTGGTCTCGTCCTCACCATCGGCCAGCTCAAGCATCGTCCGCATGTCGGCATGCTGCGTCTCGGCCTTGAGCAACGGCTCGATACGTCGCTTGAGCGACGAAGACTCGTCGACAAGTTTTTGGGCGTAATCGCGGTTGTCCCAGAAATTATCCTGGGACATCTCCCCCTCGATTTCCGTCAAGCGGTTTTGTGCCTTGGGAACGTCAAAGATACCTCCTGAGATGAACGATTCGTTCCGCAGCAGCTTTCAATTGATCTTCAATGTCCTCAAACATAACCGCGCTCAATCTATTTTTTTGAGTCTGAAGTTTCAAGTTTCATTTCCAGATTCCCTGTTCCTTGAGTTGCTTCTCCGCCTGTTCGGGCCAGCCACGGTTGGCGGCGGGGCTGGCCGGGCTGGGGTGCAGGATGCGGCCGATTTTTACGTCCGCTTGGCAAAGTACTTCGCTCGCTTTTTTCTCGGCGAACCCACCGACAGCCACGAGCCACTCCGGCTGCAATATCGCCACCACCTTAGCCAAGTGCTCGTTGCAGATTACCTCGAGCGGCCGGGTCTCGGCGGCGGGAAGCTTGTCCGGCGTGCGGTTGCGGCCAGTGTCCTCGAGGAAGGCCAACGGACAGTAGTTCACAACAAAATGATCGGCGAAGTAGGCCTCCGGTTGGCCAAATTTCTCGGCGAAAAACCCCCAAAACCGGCGGCCACTCACCTCGCTGCGCGGACAGTCGAGCCCCAGCACGGGGCGCTTGGGATGCTCGCTCGGCGGCTTGCCGATGGGCGCGTCGATGCGCAGCCAATCGCGAACGGCAGCCACCTCGCCAAACGGCACGCCGACCTGCGCCATGCCAAACGGCCCGGGGTTCATGCCGAGGAACACCGCACGTTTGGCCCCGCCGCCGTAGCGGCCGAGGAATTGTTCGTGCGCCGCCCAGGCGTAGTCGAGTGGGTTGTAAACGAACTCGACCGGCGGCAAAAAGCTCAAGCGGTTGACGGCATCGCGCAGCTCGGCGGCGGCGGCAATCAGTTGGGTGGCTTCGGCACGTTTCGGCACGACGGCGTTATAGCCCCAACACCACCGCTTGGCCAAGGTTTGCATTGCGGCGGGAGAATGGCGGGGCTACGGTCGTCGCCGTTCGTGCAACCAGAAAACCATGAGTGACAAAATGATGATGACCATCGCCCACGCCATCAACGACGTGGTGCTGGTCGTGCTGAAAACGCCGGAGATTCTCGAGCCCGTCGGGATCACGCAGGAAAAGTTTTTCGCCAAGGTGCTGGGCTATGACGAAACCGGCCTGTGGCTACAGTTCCCCGACTTCGAGCTGCCGGTGCGTGTGGGCGAGGAATCCAATCTATGGATCCCCGAGTCGATGCAGAATGTCGATGCCTCGGCGATGATTCCGTGGGGCGCGATCGCCACCGTCATGCATTTCCCGAACGTCGAGGGCTATGACAAGCCTAGCCCCTTCAACCGCGATATCGGGTTCAGTAGCAAAACCGAGGATTAAACGTAACCTTCCTTCTTCCACAATGTATCCTGTGAAAGCGTTTGAAATGAACAAACCGTTCTCACAGTGCATTCTGACAAAACGTTTCTACCCGGGCTGGGTAATTGGCCGACTGATGGCGGCCACTCTTCTCCTCGCTCAAACCGCGATAGGCGATGACGACAAACTCAAGATTCTGCCTCCCGTTAAGATAGACCTGCCCGGGTTGACTGCTCATCAAATCATCAAGAAAGCCAGCGAAGCCGCCAAACGCAACGGCATAGGCGAGACCGTCTTTTCTTTTCTACGTCAAGCTGATGTTGAAGACCTCGATTCAAAAGGAAATATCCGGAAGAGTTACACTAAGACCTACCGCGCCTACACCGACGGACGTGACCAGGAACTGCTTAAGGTGGACGGCAAGCCGGCAAGCGACCGGCAAGTCGCTCGCGAACAAGCCAGAAACCGTGAACGACAACGCAGATATCTAGCGCGAAAAAAGGAAGAAGGCTCCAATAAAAGTGGAAACTTGGTCACAAAAAACGTGGATTTGTTCGAGGAAAAATTTACGCCTGTTCTAGCTGGCATGGGATCAGTTAATGCTCGCCCGGCCTATATTATTCAACTGCAGCCAAACAAAGACCACAAACTCAAAAGCCGAACTGTTAACCGCTTTATGAACCAACTCAACGCCAAGTTGTGGGTGGATAAGGAGGAGTTTCATATCGCCAGAATCAACGCAAAACTAAAAAAACAGGTCACGTTCCTTGGTGGCTTGGGAGGAGCAGTGAATGCGATCAACATTTCCATTTCCCAAAAACGATTGGCCAGTGACACGTGGGTAGACGAAAGCGTTTCCACAAGTTTTGACGCGCGAATATTCTGGAAAACGTACCACTTCCGAATGAAGAGCCGGTCCAACCACTTCGAGGCCACGACCGCACTTGGCAACAACAACGGAACAAAGCCTCCGGAAAACAAACCGGATCAGTTGTTTTAAACTAAAACACCTCGGCTATTACTCTTTTTCGGTTTCCTTAACCCCCCAAAAACAGATGGAACTACCCGTGTGAACGGCTCCAATTTCGGCCAAATAATCGTCGATCAAATCGACAGTGGACCAACTGCCACAAGACTTATAGGGCAATCCAAAAAAAACATTTTTTTGTTTTTCGAAGAAAAACCTTCTTTCCCTCTTGACACACCTCTTCACATAGGCAATTTTTTTTTAAATCATAGGTTTCCGGATTTGCCCGGAGGCTTTTAACCAAGGGGTACAATCATGTTGAAGATCAGTGCAGGCAGCAGGGGCTGCGGAGAGTTTTGCGACGGGATCGCCCGGCGTGATTTTATCCGAATCGGCGCCATGGGCGTCGGTGGGCTGACAATGGCCAACCTCCTCGAGGCCGAAGCCAAGGCCGGCATCGGCTCCTCGCACAAGGCGGTCATCAATATTTTCCTCCCCGGCGGTCCGCCGCATCAGGACATGTTCGACTTGAAACTGGACGCTCCCCGCGAAATCCGCGGCGAGTTCAAGCCAATCTCCACCAACGTCCCCGGCCTGCAAATCTGCGAGGAGTTTCCACGCATGGCGCGGATGATGGACAAGTTCACCGTCATTCGCTCCATCGTTGGTGCCACCGGCGGACACGATGCCGAGCAGTGCATGACCGGCCGTTCGCCACGCAACCAGCCTCCCGGCGGTTGGCCCAGTATCGGGTCGATTCTTTCCAAGCTTAAAGGCCCGGTGAAACCGGACATGCCGCCGTTCATCGGCCTCTCGCCGAAGACCGGCCACATCCAGTGGAGCGACCCCGGCAAAGCCGGCTTCCTCGGCCCGGCGCATGCGGCATTCAAGCCCTCCGCCGAGGGCAAGGAGGACATGAGACTCAACGGCATCACGCTCGAACGCCTGGACGATCGCCGCAAGCTCCTACAAAGTTTCGACCAACTCCGGCGCGACGTCGACAACTCCGGCTTAATCGAGGGAATGGACGCCTACAACCGTCAGGCGTTCGGTATGCTCACCTCCGGCAAGCTCGCCGAAGCGCTCGACATCGGGAAGGAAGACGTGAAGTTGCGCGACCGCTACGGCCGCGGCACAGCCAAGTTGACCGCCGACGGCGCGCCCAAGTTGCTGGATCACTTCCTACTCGCACGCCGCTTGGTTGAAGTTGGTGTGCGCTGCGTGTCGCTCTCCTTCAGCCGATGGGATTGGCACGGGGGCAATTTCAATCGCGCCCGACAAGACTTCCCCATGCTCGACCAGGGTCTCACTGCACTCGTCGAGGATTTGCACCAACGCGGATTGGACAAGGATGTCGCCGTCGTTTGCTGGGGCGAGTTTGGCCGCACACCGACCATCAACAAGGATGCCGGTCGCGACCATTGGCCGCGCGTCTCGTGCGGATTGCTCGCCTGCGGCGGACTCAATCACGGACAGGTCATAGGTGCGACCGACCGCCTCGGCGGCGAGGCCAGCGACCGTCCGGTAACATTCGCCGAGGTGCACGCCACGCTGTATCACGCGCTGGGCATCGACCCGAATACAACCACCCTCGACGATCTCAACGGTCGGCCGCGCTACCTGGTTGAGAACAACACCCAACCGCTGCATGAGGTCATCTGACCGACAAAAAAAACTTTTACGAATCCCTCCTTGGCCAAGCCGGGAGGGATTTGTTTTTTTGATGGTGACGCTATTCAGCGCCGCGCTTGTCCAAGCGGCCGACCTTCGGCTGACCGTCGAACGGACTGATCCGCTGGAGTTTTCATGGGAAACCGCCTCGGTCACCCAACCAGGATCGATCTCAATTATCCCCGAAACCCAACTCGAAGCATCGACCGATCTTTTTCATTGGCAACCGCTTGGCCAAGCGCAACCCGGCGGACTTGGCGCCCTGCCACTCACCGTCAGCCGAACAATCGGAACCGCAACCGGCCCGCGCTATTTTCGTATCCGCTCGCAGGTCATCCTGCCGAAAGCCGACTTGGCCAACCACAACTTAGTCGCCGCCGACCTCCGGGGCGCCAATCTGCGCGGAGCGAACTTGGCCAACGCCGATCTGGCCTTGGCCAAGTTCGACGGCGCAAACCTCACCGGCGCGAATCTCTGCGGAGCGAACTTGGCCGAAGCCGTGATCGGCAACGTCAACTTCACCGACGCCGACCTCACCGGCGCGACGCTCGCTCCGTGGCATCACTTCCCCGAGACGGTTTACAACAACACCACCCTGCCCGACGGTACCGTGAAAACCGATTCGCCTGAGCGGCGGTTGATCATTCAGCTGTACGTCGATAGCGCGCCAAAAGTGGAGTTGGCTGGTCGCGATTTTTCCGGTTGGGATCTACGCGGCGTCGAGTTGCAAAAGCGCGACCTGACGAATTGCAGCTTCACTGGGACCGACCTGCGTAACACCAAGCTCGACGGGGCGAACCTCGACGGAGCGAACCTAACGCGCGCCAACCTGCGGGGCGCGACCGGTTTCACACCAGCCGAGCACGACGACGTGGTCCTGCACCAAACCACCCTCCCCGACGGCACAATCAGCGACTGAAGTAACGCTCAATCGTCGGGCCAGGTGAATTGGACGGCGTCGCCCTCGCCGGTCAAATGAACCGCACCGTCGTCGACGAGCAGGTGCATCTCCTGGCCGGGCTCCTGAGGCCCAGCGAGATTTGGCAGCAGCCGGTCGTAATGGTTGTCATGAAACCGATGCGGGTCGACCTGACGCTGCCATTCGTCCGCCTCGCCTTGAAACAGCCGCAAGCCCACGCTCGCGCCGTGCAGCAGGATGCCCCGCGCCACTGACTTTGATTCGCCGTCGAACACGAACCGGTTGCCCTCCACCACAAATCCGCGCGTGTAATCCCAGAGCCGCAGGCCGTTGTGCCAATACGCAAACCGCGGCGCATGCGGTGCGATTAACCGGAAGGTGTTGTCCCGGATCACAAACGCTTTGCCGTCATTGACGCTGCCGCCGCCGACGCAGGCGAAGAACCGATTGTCGCGGATCACCACGCCGCGGTTCCCGCCGGTGTCGAAGTTGAACCCGATGCCGCAGTTCGTGACGGTGTTTTCGTAAAACTCCGCGCGCTGCAGGAACGCCCCGCCGAATGCAATGCCGTTGGGGATGTTCCGAATCTCGTTTTGATGCACCCGCGCCCGAACGATGCCGTTCACAGAATCTGCGCCCCTGTGGCTGACCATGATCCCAGTGCAGTACGGCCAAGAGGTCCCGGTGCTTGGGCCCCGGACGAAGTCCTCGACGATGCAGTGGCGAATCTCAATAATCGAGTCGCGATAACACGGCAGTTCCGCGCCGTCGCCCATGCCGGAGCCCACGCGGATCGGAAACACCTCGCGCCACGACGGCCGGCCGCCCACCGCGCCGAACCGGCTCACCTGCACCCGCTCGACCAGCGCCTGCCGGACCAGCAAATCGACTCCGGCGACTTTTTTCAGGATCGACCCGAGCGCCTTTTTCATGCCGCGCCAGTTGCAATCGAGCGACACGTCCGCAATGCGGATGTTGTTAAAATCCCGCTTAGCCAGCCGCTGTGGCCCCCACCCACCGCTGATGACGCTGTGATAAGCCGACTTGATTTTCCGGTGCCGCGCGCTTGGCACGAGCTTGATCGTCGTCCTGCCGATACCGTCGCCGGTTATGTGCCAGCGCGGCCGCAGCCGGATACCGTCCGTCTCGTATTCGCCCGGCAAAAACTGCAGCACCAATCCGTCACCGTAAAAATCGTGCTCTTTGGCCAAGCGATCGAGAGCTTGGCCAAGTTTCACCGCCGTCGAGGCGTCGATTGGCTTGGCTGCAGTCTGTCCATCGCCGAACGACTCGTGTGCTGACGCCAGCCAAATCGTCCGCAACGGCGGCGCGGGCCAATCGATCGGCTGCGCCGAAGCGCTTGGCCAAGCGACGAGCAGGACAACGAAACGAATCTGGTGGAGAAACCAATTCACAGCACTTGGGCAAGCTTGACCCGAAGCGGTTTCTTCGTCAATTGAGTGTAAAAACTGGAGTGTGGAGTAAGCGTGACTTTTTTGGGTGATGACGCGTATAAAGCCTCAGTGATGAATACTCGATTGCGTTGGATCAGTTTTGTCTGCGGCTTGACCGTGGGTCCGGTTTTTGTCGGTGCGGAAACGAAGTCGCAGAATGCCGCAACACCGCCTCCCGGCTACAAGACGCGGCTGGAGATTTTAGCGGCGTTTGGCAACGGGAAACTGGAGATGGTCGAGCGGGATGTGCCGCTGCCGGATGGCGTCGTGCTGGAGAAGGACATCGAGTACGGAAACGCCGACGGCCACTCGCTGCAGCTCGACCTGTACCGGCCGGCGAAAACCACCAAGCCGGTGCCGGCGCTGCTCTTCATTCACGGCGGCGCGTGGAAGAGCGGCAAGCGGCAGGACTACCATTTCTACACGGCGGCGTACGCCAAAAAGGGGTACGTGGTGGCGACTGCCACTTACCGGCTTGTGGGCCAGGCGCCGTTCCCGGCGGCGGTGCAGGACTGCAAGTGTGCCGTCCGCTGGCTCCGGGCCAACGCAAAAAAATACAACATCGACCCAGGCAAAATCGCAGTGATCGGCGGCTCGGCGGGCGGGCATCTCTCAATGATGCTGGGCTACTCGGATGATCCCAGACTCGAGGGTGTCAGTGGCAACAAGGGCGTCAGCAGCAGCGTGAGTGCGGTCGTCAACATTTACGGCGTGTACGACATGACGACCCAAGTTGCCAAGGACAGCGACACGGTGAGTAACTTTCTCCAAGGCAAATCGTTCGACGAGGCACCGGAGTTGTACCGGCAATCGTCGCCGCGATTTCATTTGGACAAAAACGACCCGCCGACGCTGATCCTTCACGGCACCATTGATGATATCGTAGAGGTCAGCCAGTCGGACGCGCTGGCCGCGCACTTGAAACGATTGAAGATCCCCCACGCCTACGGTCGGCTTGACGGCTGGCCACACGCAATGGACCTGGCCAAGCCGGTCAACGACTACTGCCAAGCGATGATGGATCGCTTTTTCGCCAAGCACGTCCCGCTGCCGCAAAAGAAACAGTGATGCCCGGCGTTTACAAACTGCTGCTTCCCCGTTAAACCTTCGGTGTCGTGAATCGGAAAACGCTGGATAGCTATTGTGAGAGGGGGATCGTTGGGCTGGTGCTAGCGGCGCTCGTTTTTTCGGCGATGGCTACCGGGGCAGTACGGCCCCTGGAGTTTGTGGTGGTGGAATGCCTGGTGGCCGCCGCGGGCTTGCTCTGGGTGGCTCGGATCTGGCTTGAGCCACGTCGCAATCGTCTGCTTTTTCCACCGGTCGGCGTCTGTCTCCTACTCTTCCTCGGGTACGCGCTATTTCATTATCTGCGGTCGGATGTCGAGTACACAGCCCGCACTGAGGTGGTGCGCCTGCTGGTTTATGCGCTGCTGTTTTTCGTGGCGCTGAACAATCTGCACAAGTCGGAGTGGACGCAGCTTGCGCTGTATGTGCTGGTGTTTACCGGCGCGGTGATCGCCATTTACGGCATCGTGCAGGTGATCGCGGGGTTGGATCATGTCTGGCACTTCGACCGACCGGAGCAGTACACCGGGCGCGGCTCGGGGACGTTTATCAACCCGAACCATTTCGCCGGTTTCCTCGGGATGCTGCTGCCGGTTTGTCTGGCGGCGGTGCTGACCGGCCGCGTCAGTCAGCCAATGCGCATCCTGCTCGGCTACTCGTCCCTATTGCTGCTTGGCGGCGTGGCGGTGAGCATGTCGCGCGGCGGCTGGATCTCGACCAGCCTGGCCTTGGCTGCCGTTATCGGCGTCCTCGGCTGGCGAAGACAGTTTCGGCTGCGGAGCATCCTGCTGAGCTGCGTCGTGTTCGGGCTTATCGGGGCGTTTTTGCTGAAATCAGACTTCGCACAGGACCGGCTGCGGAATGTCAATCAACCGGGCACGTCGGGGCACGTCGGCTCGCGGGCTGAGTTGTGGGGCGCTGCGGTCGAAGTGTGGCAAGAGGAAAAGCTGCTGGGCGTCGGGCCGGGGCATTTCGATCATCGCTTCCCGGAGAACCGGCCGGAACGGCTGCAGTCGCGACCGGTGAGGGTGCACAACGATTATCTCAACACGCTGGTGGACTGGGGGCTGGTCGGCATGCTGCTAGTCGGATTGATGTTGGGAACCATGGTTTCCGGGATTATCAAGAGTTGGAAATACTCGCAGCGCACCTCCAGCGACCTCTCGGCCAAGACCAGCAATCGCGCGGCGTTCGTGCTGGGCAGCACGCTCGGGCTGGGATCGATCGCGCTGCACTCGTTTGTCGATTTCAACCTGCACATCCCCTCCAACGCCATGCTGGCGGCGACGCTGGCGGCGTTGTTGACGGCGTACATCCGGTTCGCCACCGAACGTTACTGGGTGGCGATGCGGCTGCCGGTGCGGCTGCTCCTGACCGTGGCGGTTTGTGGTGCATCGGGTTTGCTTGTTCAACAAGCGATCCAACAGGCGCGGGAACACGCCGGGCTCGAGGCGTCCCGGTCGGCAGAGTCGTTTCCCGAGCAGATTGAGGGCCTCAGGAAAGCGTTTGAGATTGAGCCGAACAACCCTGAGACGGCCGGGATGCTGGGAGAAATCCGCCGGCGCAGGGCCATGGACTCAAGCCGAGCGGCGAGAAAGGTCGAGTTGAAGAAAGCGGCCGGCTGGCTGAAGAAAGCTATCACGCTGAACCGGTACGACGCGTATTCGCACGCGCGCCTCGGCATGGCGCTGGATGAGCTTGGCCAAGAGGACAAAGCCGGGGAACATTTTGCCGAGGCCGAAAAACTCGACCCTAACGGCTACCTGACCGTGGCCAATATGGGCTGGCACAAGATGCACATCGGGGAGTACGCGGAGGCCAAGCGCTACTTCAACCGAGTGTCACCGCTAGACGACCCCAGCACACCGGAGAATGAATCGGAGAAAGGTCTCGTGGCGCATCGCTCCGAAAAAATCGCCCAAGACTTGGCCCGGCACATCCGGTCGGTGTACCTGCCGTACATCGCGGATCAACTCCGCGACGGCGAGTGAATCTCGTAGGGCCCGCTCTCCGAGCCGGCCGTTTTTTGGTTCCGGAAGACGGCTGGGACAGCCATCCCTACCCGCTGCGCCAGGACTTACTCCTCCCAGTCGATTTTCACCGCGCCGTAGTTGCCAAGCGGCAGCCACAGGCCGGACTCGACGTCACCAGCGGCACCGCCCAGGTTAAACCACAGGCAACCATCCAATCCACCCTCCCCCGCGACGGAGAGTGATGCCGGCTTGGTGGTATCGAACAGGTACAGCGTGCGCTGGTTGTCTTGCCCCACGAGGCGCCCACCAATATCGGCGAGCTGCTGAATGCCGGTTTCCAGCTCAATCTCCTCCAGCAAAGCGAACTTGGCGGTCTCGTCGATCGCGAGTGACTGCATGTAGTAGGTTGTGACGTGGCGCGAGCCGCCATCCTCATCAGGCTCCACTTTCTCGGTCTCGGAAAATGACATATACAGCGTGCCATCGCCGGTGACCTTGTGCGACTGTGGCCAGCTCTGCGGTTGCTCGACGGAATC
>ENA-OREN01001354-OREN01001354.1-marine-metagenome-genome-assembly--contig:-NODE-1354-length-29098-cov-9.564488_pt1 | contig 29098 bp, 25 predicted proteins | sample MGYA00248624_ERZ508555 | MGnify/ENA primary metagenome ERZ508555 (study PRJEB26222, sample SAMN06267773) | marine metagenome | isolation source: Saanich Inlet, British Columbia, Canada | place...
CTACTCTTTGGGCCGAATAGTCCAAAAACGCAATAATCGTCAGTCACATCTCTTAATTCAATTTCTTTAGAAAGATGCTTCTTTATATGAAACTTGTCTCTTTCTCTTGTTGCAGCTGAGCTAACTATTCTAAAATAATTTTTATCAAGACAAATAACCGTCAAATCAGTTTCTATACCTCCATCACTATTTAGCATTTGTGTATATGTGCATTTTCCAACTTCATTTTTAATATTTGCTGTGCAAATTTTCTGTAATTCTTGATGTGCATTTTCTGAAATTATTTCAAATTTAGAAAATGGAGTTAAATCATACAATCCAATATTTTTAACAGTATTTTTAGTTTCATGTTTAGCTGATGGATACCAATTTTGATAATTATAACTATATTGATACTCAGCTTTTTCTCCATTTAAAGCAAACCACATTGGTCTTTCATATCCTCCTGATACACCAAAACATGCACCAAAACTTTTTAAAATTTCATGATGAGGTAATTTTTTGATATTTCTAGAAGTTTTATATTGTTTAAATGGCCAGTGGACACCATATAAATCACCTAAACTTTCTGTAATTCTTTTTTTAATAAAACCAATTTCTGAATTAAAATTTTGAAATCTTTTTATATCATAGGAAAAAATATCTTCATTGATATGACCTGTCATTAACCATTCGGCTGTAACTTTACCTACGCCTCCTCCACTTCCAATTCCAATACTGTTTAAACCACAACACACAAAAAAATTTTTGATTTCAGGAACTTCTCCTAATAATGTGTTTGTATCTGGTGTGAAAGACTCGGGACCTGAAAAAAACTTTCTGATACCTGCGGTTTCTAAAACTGGAAACCTCTTTACGGCAGCATTTAAATAAGGCTCAAAATGCTCAAAATTTTCTTGAAATTCTCCAAATGAAAAGTCTTCTGGGACCTTATTTGTCTTATCAAAAGCTGGTATGGAATTAGCTTCAAAAATTCCAACTAATAATTTCCCAGCATCTTCTTTAATGTAGGTGCGATTATCAAAATCTCTTATAGTAGGCAAGGTTTTTGACAAATTTTCTATAGGTTCAGTGATGATATAAAAGTGTTCAGCTGGATAAAGTGGAATACTAACACCAGCTTTTTCTCCAATTTGTCTTGACCACATTCCAGAAGCAAGAACTATATATTCACACTCGATTTCTTGACCATTAACTTTTACTCCTGCTATTTTTCCTTGTTTGGTTAAAATTTCATCAACAGGTGATTTCTCAAAAATTTGAGCCCCCTCTTTTTTGGCTGCTTTGGCTAACATATAAGTAACACCCGAAGGATCTGCAGCACCATCCCCTGGCATAAAAATACCACCTAATATTTCATCTGTATTAATAATTGGATAATCTTTTTTAATTTGATCTTTATCCAGCACTCTAACATCAACATCATACAGTTGTGCAGTAGTTGCTTGTCTTAGAAGTTCTTGCCATCTTTCTTTATTTTGTGCAATTGATAATGCACCGTTCAACCTTAATCCTGCTGAATGATCTACTTTCTTTTCAAGGTCTTTATACAAATCTAATGAATATTTTCTAATTTTAGTTATTGCTGCAGAGGGTCCTAATTGACTAACAAGTCCAGCTGCATGCCATGTTGTTCCAGATGTTAATTGGTCTCTTTCTAATAGAATTGTGTCTTTCCAACCAAATTTTGCCAAATGATAAGCTACAGAACACCCTACAACACCTCCTCCAATTACTACGACTTTAGATGTTTTTGGAATTTCTTTATTCACTAGCTTATTATAAAGAATATAAATATAAAATGAAATCTAAAATATATATTACTGGAGCCTCAGGATTTATTGGTTTTCATGCGTCCAAAAAATTATTAGATAAAGGAATTAAAGTTCACGGGTTTGATTCAATGAATAATTATTATGATATTGGTCTAAAAAAAGCTAGATTAAATATCTTAAAAAAATATAAAAATTTTTCCTTTACTAGGGGACTGCTTGAAAATCAAAAATTATTAAATAACTCAGTTATAAAATTTAAGCCAGCAATAATTATTCATTTAGCAGCACAAGCTGGAGTAAGATATAGTATAGATAATCCAGATACATATTTAAATTCAAATATAGTAGGAACTTTTAACGTAATTAAAATTGCTGATAAAGTTAAAGTAAAACACTTAATTATTGGTTCAAGCTCATCAGTTTATGGTGCTAATAAAAAAATTCCTTTTAGAGAAATTGATAAAACTGATCATCAGGTAAGTTTTTATGCAGCAACAAAAAAATCTACTGAAAGTTTGGCTCATTCTTATTCAAGTCTGTGGAAGCTACCTATTACAATGTTAAGATTTTTTACAGTTTATGGACCTTTGGGTAGACCCGACATGGCTTATTTTAAATTTACTAAAAAAATCTTAGAAGGAAAAAAAATTGATATTTATAACAAAGGTAAAATGTATAGGGACTATACTTATATTGATGATATTATAGATGGTATTTATAAATTATTAAATAAAATCCCTTCATTAAATAACAAAAAGAAATTTAAAAATGACAGTTTATCTCCAGTTGCTCCTTTTCGAATTTTAAATATTGGAAATACTCAAAAAATATATTTATTAGATTTCATCAATACCTTAGAAAAAGAATTAAATAAAAAAGCAATTAAAAACTTAATGCCAATGCAAAAAGGTGATGTTCAATCAACCTTATCGGATACCAATCTTTTAAAAAGAATTACAAATTATAATCCTAGTACATCTTATAAATTAGGAGTTAAAAGATTTATTAAATGGTATAAAGACTACTATAAACAATAAATCTAAATTGAATTAAATTAATTTAAATTATTAATCTAGTTCAAATTCTTTTGTATAATCTTTTTTAAGATTTGGATTTTGTTTAATTTTATCCAAAATGCAGTTTCCAATAACAAGATAATCTAACTCTGTACCCATAAGGCAATTAAAAGCATCGGTTGGGGTGTTTACAATAGGTTCGCCTCTTACGTTAAAAGAAGTATTAACAATTACAGGACAGCCTGTTTTTTCTTTAAATTTTGATATTAAATCATAATAGCGCTTATTTGTATTTTTATTAACAGTTTGGATTCTTGCTGAATAATCAACATGAGTTACTGCTGGAATTTCTGACCTTTTAATATTTAGTTTATCAATCCCAAATAATTTTTGTTGTTCATCTGTCATCTTTATTTGTTTGTTTGAATTAACATTTGCAACTAATAACATGTAAGGGCTATCAACATTGATATCAAACCAGTTTGACAAATCTTCTTGAAGAATTGATGGCGCAAATGGTCTAAAACTTTCTCTATATTTTACTTTTAGATTTAAAGTTTTTTGCATTTTTTCAGATCTAGGATCACCTAAGATTGATCTTCCACCAAGTGCTCTTGGGCCAAATTCCATCCTTCCCTGAAACCATCCAATAGCTTTTTCATTTGATAAATTTTCTGAAGTTTGATTAATTAAATTATCATAATTTAAAACTTCAAAATTCGCACCAATTGATTGTAATTCTTTTTCAATTTGTTTTTGAGAGTATTCAGAACCAAGATATGCACCTTTCATACTGTCATTTGGATTAACCACTCTCTTGTTGCCCTGCTCTATATACCACAAAGCAAGTGCTGCTCCTAAAGAACCTCCCGCATCACCAGCAGCTGGCTGTATCCAAATGTTGTCAAAAATTTTTTCCTGAAGAATTTTACCATTAGCTACACAGTTTAACGCAACACCGCCAGCTAAACATAAATTTTTTATACCATATTCTTTACGAATTGATTTTGCTAATTTTATCATTATTTCTTCTGTAACTTTTTGAATTGATGCTGCTATATCCATATGAAATTGAGTCAATTTTTCATTATCTGGATTTCTTCTTTTTTGACCAAATAAATCATCAAATTTATTGTTAGTCATTGTTAACCCAGTTGCGTAATTAAAATATTTCTGATCCAGTCTGAATGTTCCATCCTCTTTTATATCAATAAGTTGCTTTATTTTATCTTCATGAATTGGAACACCGTATGGTGCTAATCCCATAAGTTTATATTCACCACTATTAACTTTAAAACCTGTGTAATAAGTAAAAGCTGAATAAAGCAATCCAAGTGAATGTGGGAAATGTATTTCTTTTTTAATTTCTAAATCATGACCATTACCAACAGCCACTGTAGTTGTGGCCCATTCACCTACTCCATCTGCTGTCAAAATAACAGCCTCTTCAAATGGAGAGGGGAAAAAAGCACTGGCAGCGTGACTTAAGTGATGGTCAGAAAAAAACATATTTTCATCTGATTTGTAATTTTCATCATGTTCTTTAAGATGATTAAATAATAAATTTTTTTGAAACAGTTTTTCTTTAATCCATAGAGGCATTGCCTTACCAAAAGATAAAAATCCTTTTGGTGCAAATGCCACATAAGTTTCCAAAAGTCTTTCAAATTTTAAAAAAGGTTTTTCAAAAAAGACTATTTGATTTACTTCACTTAATTTTAAATTTGAATAATTTAAAACAAATTCAATTGCGTTATAAGGATAGCTTGGATCGTGTTTTTTTCTGGTAAATCGTTCCTCTTGTGCAGCAGCCACAATTTCACCATCAACTAAAATACAGGCTGCACTATCATGATAAAAAGCAGATATTCCTAAAATTGATGGCACTTTAAAATAATGTATAAATAAATGGAGCTACAGCAGACCCTTGAGATAAAACTATTAATCCACCAAAAATCACAAGCATAATTATTATTGGAAAAAGCCAATATTTTTTACGTACTTTTAAAAATTCCCAAAACTCTTTTAAAAAACTCATATTAAAATTGATTTTTCATTTTACTTTTATAATTGCTTTTCTTTATCCAATAAGTTTCTTTATTATTAAACTTTAGATTTAACAAATCTTTTTTAGATATTCTCATTAAAATAGCTATTGGTGTGACTACAAAAAAAAATATCACACCCATTACTATTGGAGAAACTATTTTTCCTAAAAAAATTCCAAATTTAAACCATAAGATATTTAAAGGGGTTAATAGTCTAGAATTCATGAATCCTAAGGTTAAAAAAATCACAGCAATTATTATTGCCCACAATCTATATGTATTGATATCTAGCAAAGGCCAAAAACCAATTATGATAAAAACTACAAAAAAAACTATTCCAAAGTTTTTATTAGAACTTCTTTTTATTTCCATAATTTATACACATTATATCTAGAATCCTAAGATTTGGTAAATTTACTTAAATTTGAACCTTTTTTATCCATCTCATTTTCAATCCAGTCATAAGTTTTCATTAATCCATCTTTTAAACTCATTTGATAGCTCCAGTTAAGGACTTTTTTTATTAAATCATTATTGCTAGATCTGCCTCTTACCCCTTTGGGTTTATCTAATTGATAATTTTTATTTAGTTTATTTATTCCTGAAATATCCTCAATAATCCCTATCATTTGATTAATGGATACTTGTTCGTCACTTCCAATATTTATAGGGTCAGAATGATCAGACTCGAATAATCTTAAGGTTCCTTCAACGCATTCATCTACATAGAGAAAAGTTCTTGTTTGTTCACCATCACCCCAAACATCAATGATATCTTTATTTTCCTTTTTAGATTGAATAACTTTTCTACATAAAGCAGCTGGTGCTTTTTCTCTTCCACCATCATAAGTACCAAAAGGTCCATATATGTTGTGATACCTAGCAACTCTTACTTCTAGACCGTAATCTTCCTGAAAATGTCTACACATTCTCTCACTGAATAATTTTTCCCACCCATATCCATCCTCAGGGTTTGCTGGATAAGCATCCTCTTCTTTCAAACCATCAATAAATACATCTTCTTGTTTTTTTGTATTATAAGCACACGCACTTGATGAAAAGAAATATCTTTGAACTTTATTCTCATTACAGGCAATTAATAGGTTAGTATTTATTAAGACTGATTGCATACATTCAGCTTTATTGTTTTCAATAAATCCCATTCCACCCATATTACAAGCCATGTTAAAAACATAATCAATTCCTTGAATCACTTTTCTGCAATTCGAAATATCTTTCATATCCATTTCATAGTAATTTTCTACTTCATCAAAATCTTGGAACCAATATTCTTTAGGCTTTATGTCGGAAGCAACTATCTTATTTCCATTAGATAGTAATCTCTTAATCAAATGACCCCCTATAAAACCACCTGCCCCAACAACTAATATTTTTTTTGAGATATCTAGCATTAATAATATTTAAAAGTTATCTTATATTCTATGAAGATAATACACACAATATGAATAATATTTTTTAATGATATTTTGTAAAATTTTACTTAATTTAATAGAAAAAATTATTTTTTAAAAATTAGCTTAATATCTTTAGAAAATTTATCATTTTTTTGATCTAATTTGTGTGGAAATCGTAAAATTTTTTTGATTACAACTGGATTTCTAGAAAAACTTAATTCTAATACTGTAGGTGTATTGTTAATTCCTAAATCTGAATAATTATTTGGATGTATGTGAACTAGTTTTAAATCAAACCTTTTTATAAAATCTAATATTCGATTAATATTTAGATCTACATCATGAAATTCAATTGTTAAACCTGAAATATTTTTTGAAACATTAATTAAATCATCAAGAATTCTATATTCTGATCCCTCAATATCAATCTTAAAAAAAATTTTAGAACTACTATCATCTAAATCTAATATATCTTTTATTGATATAGAATTAAAAATACGATTAGTCTTTATTCCAACTTTTTTTTTAATCAATAAACAATCTTTTTGACCAAAAAAAAACAAAAAATTAAAAAAATTAATTATATTTTTGAAAAACTGAATTAAATCTAATTTAAATAAAGCTAACAATATTTTTTTAATAAAAAAAATATTTGTAGATGATGGATCAAAAGCAATTATCTTACAATTATTTATATCTTTAAATTGTTTCTCAAATGAAAAATCATCACTTATACCAAATGAAAACAATAAAGTTGTTTCTACGGAACTTTTTTTACAAATTAAATATCCTCCATCATTTTCTCTACCAACTCTTATTAAATCATACAGCTTATTTGGTTTAAATTTTTGAGAAAGCATTATAAAAAATATAAATGTTTAATTAAACATATAGTAACTTTATTCACTAGATATAATTCCTAAACTTTCTTGACTTTCTAATGCTAAAATAATTCTATCATTCTTAGAGTCGTAAATAAGATCTCTTATTCGATCATTTATATATATTTTATCTTCTAAAATAAATTTATTTTCTTTTTTACTAAATATATACAAATGATTCCCAGTATACATACTTCCACCCGACAATGAAGAAACCATATAAAGTTCTTTAAAATTAAATTTTGAATTTTCACTAATTTTAATTATCTGTGATATTCCTGGATTATATAGTCTCCATGAAAATAATGGTTTCTCAAAACCATGTTTTAGATGGTTGTGATAAATTGGGTGTGGATCTTCTGGATCATCTTTGGCACCTAATGATGTAGTTGGCCAGCCATATTTAAGATTTTTCTTAATTAAATTTATTTCATCTCCTCCACTTGGACCATGTTCAGTTTCTAATAAAATTTTTTCTTTTTTGTCATAAAATAAGCCTTGTGGATTTCTGTGTCCTTTGGAAATAATCTCAAAATTTTTTAGAGTTTTAATCTTTACTACTTTTCCAAAAATATTATCATTTTCATATATTCTTTCAATTTGATCGTGATCAGGAACAGCAAGAAAAAAATTATCATTATCATCAACAACAACTCTTCCACCTATATGAGCGTGATCAATATCTAATTTAGTAAAATTATCTGGTTTAAAGAAGAACTCAAATTCTATTAAATCTTTGTTAAATTTACCCCTCAATACAGCCGTAGATAATCTTACATTTTCATTATCCATTTCTTTGTAAAGCAAAACAACATAGAGATAACTTTTATGAAAAAAAAGATCTCTAATTGAATCTTTAAAATAAGGATTAAATAATGCTTCTTCAAGCAATTTAATATTGTTACCAATTAATTCATTTAAATTATTTTTAATCTGTGTTTGATTTGAATTTTTATCAAAAAAATACATGTCTCCATTAGCAGCAAGATAAATTATTTCATCTTTAATAATTTCCAAATATCCAAGAGGTTGATTGGAATCTCTCTCTATTAATTTAACTTTTTTAAATTTTAAATTTCCAAATTTTGAAACAATTATATTTTCTTCATTAATTTTTTTTTCTAATTTTCTATATTTGCTTTCTTTAAAAGTAATTTTTTCATAACTAATCAATAATGATTTTAAAATTTTATTCTGATACTCGTAATTTATAAAATTCCAAAAAATAGTGCTAATTAGTATTAAGAAAAGAGCTAAAATAGAAATTTTTTTTATTATAAATATTTTTTTAAATTTTTAAATGAAAGACAATAAATTGTTAATATATTATTATTTATAAATTACAACCCTATCCAATATATAAGAATATTTGATTATATTTTTTTTTTTTTTAAAAAAATCTTTAGTAGCTTTTTTTACACCTGTATAATTAAAATAATTATCTATAATAATAATTCCTCCACTAATAACTTGCGGATACAAAACTTCTAATTCAATTTTTGTACCAGAATATAAACAAGTATCTAATTTTAAAATTGCAATATTATAAGGAATATTTTTTTTCTTTATTAAAGTATCTTCAACTTTCCCTTTAAAAAGATTTAAATTTTTATTTTTTAAAGTATTATTAAAAAAATTTTTTTTTACTTCATTTATACCCGCATAATTCCATGAATTTTTATTTTTACTTAATTTAGAAATTCTATAACGTTTAAGCATCGATTTACCATCAGCAGAGAAATCTTTACTCTTTGAAGGTTCAGGAAATCCTTCAAAAGTATCAAATCCATAAATTTTAGAATCTTTTAATTTATATAGTTCAATTAATTTTTGAAAAAAGACTAAATATATTCCTTTCCATGTACCACACTCAACAAAATTACCTGAAAAGTTTTTTTTATTAATCTTTTTAAATAAAAATAACAATTGCCACAAATGATAATCAGAAGTAGTTGCAAAACTATAGTTTTTGCATTCTTTAATAATATTTTTTTCTTTAGAAGTGGCAATAAAACTAAATAAAAAATACATAAAAATAGATACAAATCGAAATAATTTTAATTTTATATAATTCATTAATATCCTATTCTTATAAACTAATGTAGTTATCTTAAAGTAATTTTTAATTAAATTTTAATAGTTTTAAGAATGGATGAAAACATTTTAGATAAATGGTACGTTAATAATTTAGTATGTCCATTAGATAAATCTGAGCTTATATATAAAAATGATTCACTTGTTTGTAAAAAAAATTATCATAAATATTTAGTTTATAAAAATACTCCAATAATGTTAGTGGATGAATATATGTCAGTTGAAAGTAATTTTTCTAAAAAGTCCTTAAGTATTATAAAAAATAACAAAATTAATGAAACTTACTTTGGTATTGAAGATGACTATGTCGATAAACATGTTCAAAAAAATGTTTCTGCAACTAACAGTAATTTTTACAAAAGTTTAGTTGGTAAACTTAAAAAATATCCCATACCAAATTTTCCAATTACAAAAAATAGTGGTTTAAATTTACTTGATGTGGGATGTGGTTGGGGTAGATGGACAATTGCATCAAATAATTCTGGGTTTAACTCTGTCGGTTTAGATCCTTCAATAGAAAGTATCCTGGCTGCAAAAAGAGTATCTAAACAACTTGGAAAAAATATAAGATTTATAGTTGGGGATGCTTGTTATTTGCCTTTTAAAGAAAACACATTTGATAATTGTTTTTCATATAGTGTGGTTCAACATTTTAGTAAACTTGAGGCATTGAAGACATTGGAAGAAATTAAATATGTTTTAAAACCAAATGGATATTCACAAATACAAATGCTTAATAAGCATGGATTGAGAAGTGCTTACGTTAGAATAAAACATTTTTTGTTTAAAAAAAAATATTTTGATACTACTTATTACTCTCCAAAAGAATTAATACAAATGTTTGAAAATAAAATTGGAAAAACTAATATTGAAGTTGCAAGTTTTTTTACACAAGCACAAATAACTGAATATGATTTATTTCCATTTTGGAATAAATTAATTTTTAAATTATCATCATATTTAAACAATAAATCTCAAACACTTGATTTTTTAAAAAAGTTTGCTGATAATTTTTATATTATTTCAAAAAAATGAATTGGCGCATTATATTTTTAAAATAAAAATAATTTTATGACTATTGTTAATATTTCCAAAGTAGAAAATAATACTAACTTCGAATATGATTTTTGTATTATAGGTGCGGGAATGAGTGGTCAAATAATTGCTTCAAAAATTAAAAATAGAAGAATAGCACTAATAGACAGCGGTAAAATTCATTATAATGAAAAATTGCAAGATCTAAATAATATTGAAGAAAAAGGTCTTAAATTTAGAAATAATCACACTAATAGATTGAGACAATTAGGTGGGTCCGCAAACCTATGGGCAAATCAGATAATGACTGTAGAAGAAAATGAAATAACTAATAGAGATTGGATAGACTCTGATTTGCAATGGCCAATAAAATATAAAGATCTTTATGAAAATTATGAAGCTGTTTTAAAATATATTCATAATAGCAGTAATGAGGATATCAATAATTTTGAGCTAGATAATAATGAAAGTTTTAATTCAATTTTAGAAAATGAATTTCAGACAAAAGATTTTTTTAGTTTTAGAAAGCATTTTTGGCCAAAGCATGTTGAAAAATTTAATTACAAATCTAATTTTACAAAGAAAATTCTTAATGATGATAAAATTGATTTTTTTGAAAACTTCACAGCAACTAAATTTAAGATAAATGAGACAAAGCAAGTTTTAGATGAGATAACAATAAAGTCTGAAAGTAAAACTTGTAAAATCAAATCTAAAAATTTTATATTATCTTGCGGTGCTATAGAAAATGCCCGAATTCTGCTTAACAATCAAAGTGAATATAAAATTTTACAAAACGATAACATTGGAAAATATTTTATGGATCATGCTAGAGTTACTTTAGGATCTATTAAATCAAAAAAAAAACTACCTATAAGCATATTGCTTTCTATGAAATATAGGAAATTTGATTTGAGAAAAAGCATACAAATATCTCCAAATTTTCAAAAAAAATTTGAAATACTAAGTGGCCATTCATATTTAGATCCAAATTTTGGAGAAAATGAAGGTATTTTTTTTACTAATTTTCTTAAAGAAATTAAAAAATTTCTTAAATTTAAAGGAATACCCAATATTAAGATATCTAAATTTAATTTAAAAAAGATATTAGAGCAAATTTATTTTAATATTCCAAAACAAATCTCGAATTCTTTTTTAAATAATCTAATACGTTTAATTTTAAAAAGAAAACAAAAATATTTATCCTTTAACGAAATGAATATTCATTACCAAGGTGAGCAAGCACCTAATGTTTATAGCTCTATTAAACTAAGTAATAAATTGGATTCAAATAAACAAAAAAAAGTGATTGTTAACTGGCAATTAAAAGAAATTGATTATAAGTCTCAAGAGCAATTTATATCATTATTAAAAAAATCTTTTAATAATAATGATTTACTAACTTTTACTGAGAATCTAAATCAACAAATTACTGATGCTAGCCATCATAGTGGGACAACAAGAATGTCAAAAAATAGATTGTCAGGTGTGGTTGATAATAATTGTAAATTTCATGATTTAAACAATGTTTATATTTCTGGAAATTCAGTTTTTAGAACTGCAGGAAGTGGAAACCCAGGATTAACAAACATGGCATTATCGTATAGATTAGGTGAATATTTAAATAATTTATCCATATGAAATATTTATTAATTTTTAAAATAATCATTTTAAAGTTAATTCATTTAAATATTTCTTTTTTAAAAAGAGAAATTACTGGTTATCCAAATTCAGTAATAAAATTTGAAAACGATTTTGCAAAATATATTGACAAAAGTTATGGATTAACATTTTGTAATGGCACATCCTCTATTGAGGCCGCAATATTCTCATTAAATTTAGATGATAATGACGAAATTCTTGTAACTTCTAGCAATTTTCATGCAAGCATAGGACCTATACTTAGCTTAAAATTGAAGCCAGTATTTGTTGATATAAAATCTGATACCTACACTATCGATTGTGAAGATTTAGAAAAAAAAATAACAAATAAATCTAAAGCTTTATTAATTGTGCATCCATGGGGATATCCATGTGATATGGAAGGAATATTAAAGATTACAAAAAAAAACAATCTTAAATTAATTGAGGATTGCTCACATGCACATGGGGCATTATATAATAATAATAAAATAGGAAGTTTTGGAGATATATCTTGCTTTTCACTTCAGGGTGCTAAATCTATAAAAGCTGGTGAAGGTGGTATTTCTTTAACGAACAATAAAGATTATTTCTTAAGAATGTCAATTTATGGACATTTTAATAGAAATGAAAATGAACTAAGTAAGCTGGATAATTATAAAAAGTATTCAAAAACTGGTATCTCAAAAAAACTTAGAGCTCATCCATTAGGAATAGTTCTTGCAAGTGTAGATTTAAAAAATCTAGATTCCATGAATCAGATCAAAAATGATATTTACAATAAGATTGAGAAAATTATTTCTGAATACAAATCTATAAGCTCCATGCAATTAAATCATAAAGCATCACGAGGTGGATTTTTTGGTGGATATCCAATAATCTTTGAAAATGAAGAAAAAATTAATGAAATAAAAAAAATTTTTAAAAAATTTGATTTAGAATTATTTGATTATCATTGGATGAACCATCATAAGATGGATATATATAGTAAAGACATAATTGATTTAACCATAACTGAAAATATATTGAATAAATTTTACTTAATAAAAATTCCATTTTTTTTAAATTTCAAATTTAAAAATCTAAAAATGTGCCTTAAGGAGTGTAAAATAAATAAATTAATCGGTTAGTTGTTTATGTTTTGTAACGTAAAGTTTGCAATTTTAAAATTACCAATTCCAGTCAAATGCAAATCATTTTTAATATAATCTTCATAACTTAGAACATTTTCTGGATAAAAAATATTGTCATATTTTTCAATTATATCTTTTACAATTTTTGATTTTCCAAAATCTGGCTGAGGATTAAATCTAAAAATATTTACATTTTTTTTTTTTGATTCCTGAAATAAAAATTGATCATTGGGTATGACAATAATTACACAGTCAATATTATAATCTTTACATTTTTGGTTGATAAAATCGATATGATGATATGCAATTTTTTTTTGTACTAAGAAACCTTCAGCATCTGGATTAAAATCTTCATTAAAATAATTTGGATTTCTTAATGCTAATTTATAAGCATTTACATTCAAAATATCTGAAGAAAAAAGCCTTTTAATTTTATTTGGAGTATTATCCATTCTTTTAATTGCATCATCTAACGATACTTCATAATATTTATCTTCAGAGTATATTTGCTTTACAAAACTATTATCAATTTTATTTTTAAAAAAAAAATTTTTTATTATTTCTCTATAAATGATATTTAAAGAATGTGTTGATTTTATTAATTTTTTTATCACCGATAATTCACGAACTTCAACATTATCACTGTTATAATTTAATATATCCTGATTACCAATATTTAGGTTTTTTAAAGACAAATTTTTTTCTGCATATCTAAATTCATAAAAATCATTACCTTCATAAAAATAAAATATAGCTTTATCAATTTTTATCTTATTATCCAAAACATAAAGAAATCGATTGATATATTCTGTAATATCAGAACCAGACAAACCAAAATTACAAACATTATAATCTAATAATGATTTTGATAATATTTTTGCTATATTTATTTTATCATCACCATAATATTCAACAAATGAATCTCCAAATATACCTATATTTTTTTTTTTATTACATTTAGTTATTTTTTTTGACATTTTATTTTCAATTTGCCATCCATAAGATGGAAATAGATCTTTCCTTGACGAGGCATATATTTCAAATAGAACTAAAACAATTATGACTGATGTAAGAAATATTAATGAATAAATTTTTAAATTTTTAAAAAACATTTTTTTTTATAAAAATAAAAACAAATTTTTTCATTCGGACATTTTTTGGAGAAAAAATAAGCATCAATTTCATTAAACTTTTATCTCAAAAACAGATATCTAAAAAGCTTTATATTTTTTATGATGTTCTAAAAAATTTTATTATAATTATAAGCACAATTAGATAGGCCTTTTGAAAAAATAATGACTTTATTGATGTAAGTATTATTTAAATTTTTCACATAAATTTATTTTATATTCTCTTAATTATATAATTTTCCATTACTAATACATCCATTTTTGTTCTTAAAAAACAGTTAATAGCCTGCTCTGGATTACAAATTATTGGTTCGTTTTCATTAAATGAGGTATTCAAGATTAAAGGAACATTTGTAATTTTAAAAAAACTATTAATTAGTTGGTAAAATTTATAGTTTGTGTCCTCATAAACTGTTTGCAATCTACCTGAACCATCTATGTGGGTAACAGCAGGTATAATCTTTCTTTTATTTTCTTTAATTTGAAAAACTTTCATCATAAAAGGAACTTCACTATCTTTTTCAAACCAATCTGAAACATGCTCTCTCATTATGGAAGGAGCAAAAGGTCTAAAACTTTCTCTTTTTTTAATTTTTAAATTAAGGATATTTTTCATGTCAGATCTTCTAGGATCAGCCAAAATTGATCTATTGCCTAAAGCTCTAGGTCCCCACTCCATTTTACCTTGAAACCATCCTACAACTAGACCATCAGATATAAATTTAGCTACTATTTCTGTTTGTTTTTTATTTTCATCTATAAAATCAATTGTACATTTTTCATATTCAAATTTATCAATATTTTTTGTAATTTCTTTTTTTATATGTTCGTTACTATATGAATTACCCCAATAGGAATGCTTCATAACAAAATTTCTTTTATTCTTTAAAATATTATTCCATGTGTAGTAAGCTGCACCAATGGCTCCACCCGCATCTCCTGATGCAGGTTGAATATATACATTTTTAAATGGTGTATATTTAGTAATTTTTCCATTGGCTACTGAGTTGTTACCACATCCTCCTGCAATACAAATATTATCATTTTTATGTTTTTCATAAATTTTATTTAAAAGTCCGTAAAAAGCTTTTTCATAAAGAATTTGTGTTGAATGAGCCAAATCTTTATGAAATTGGTTTATATCCTCATTTTTACTTCTAGGTTTTCCAAAAAGATCATTAATTTTATTTGAAAATAAATAAACGTTTTTTACATTATCACTAGACCATTGATATTCTTGATGAGATTTATGAAATTTGTAATATTCTAAATTAAGTTTAAAAGATCCATTATCATTTAATAATAAAATATTTTTTAATTCATTTACAAAAGTTGGTTTTCCATATGGAGCTAGACCCATAACTTTATATTCGTCACCATAATTATTAAATCCTAAAAATTGAGTTATAGATTCGTAAAATAATCCCAACGAATGAGGATAATATACTTTTTCATCAATAGAAATTTTTTCATCATTTGCAAATCCCCATACAGTGCTAGCAAAATCACCCATGCCATCTACAGAAAGAATACAAGATTTTTTAAATGGAGAAATATTAAATGCCGAGGATAGATGACATATGTGGTGCTCAACATTTATCATTTTTCCTAAAAATTCCTGATTTTCGAATTCCTTCATTATCATTTTTTTGTTATCTTTATATTTTTTTCTAAACTTTAGTCGGTCTAAAATAAGTTTATAGTTTGGTCTTTGTCTTAAGATAAATTTAAATTTTTCAAAAAAATTAGCTTCCGGATCTCTATTCACAGAAATATATTCTACTTCTGATAATTTAATTTTTGCTTCATTTAAACAATGTCTTATTGACAATACTGGTAGTCCAGCCCAGTGTTTTATTCTTGTAAATCTCTCCTCTTCAACGGCTGCTATAAGCTTCCCATCTTTAATTATACAAGCAGATGAATCAGGGTGATGAGAATTTATACCAATAATATACATTTAAAATATTTAAACTAACTTATATATGATTTTAAAATTATAAACATATATATTAAATTAAAAAATTTAACTCTAATAAATTTTTTAAGAAATTTAACATGATTAAAAATTTAAATAGAATTAAAAGAAATATTTATTCAGGTATCTCGATGGAAGGGCTGAAAATATTTACTCAATTTTTTTTTCCCCCGCTAATGATTTTAACATGGGGTATTGAAAATTTTGGAATGTGGGTCTTTATATTATCTATTCCAAATATTATTTTAATCTTTAACGTAAATTTTAATGATGCTTCAGTTAATGAAATGACAATTCTTAATGCAAAAAGAAAATTTAAAAAATCAAATGAAATATTCCAAAATACAATAATTTTTGTATTAGTTAATATAATGATTGTGTCATTTGTTTTGGTACTATTTATTTTATTAAATAATAATGATTTTAAAATATTTGATAGTGTAAATATTAAAGAATTAAAAATTATTTATACACTTATTATAATATCTGTTTATCTAAAATTAATAGAACCTTTATTTTCAACATGTTTAAACTCTGTAGGAAAAATATTTATTGGTTATTATTTGGAAGGATATATTGATTTTTTAACAAAATTTTCTATAGTTATATATGGGATTTTTAATCAATCCCTAGTATCAGCAACCTTTATTTTTTTTTTATTTAGTGTTTTTAAATTTATACTTAATTATTATTTTTTTATAAAATATAGAAACTTATTAACATTTTCATTTGAACTAGTATCAAAAAAACAAATTTTAAGATTATTTAAGCTTTCGTTAGGTCACATATCAGATATTTATTCAAATATATTAAAACATTCTGGCGTTATATTCATCGCTGGTATTTTTCTAAATCCTATAATGATTGGGTATATTGCTACCGTTAAAACCTTATTTTACTTTTTGCCAGCAAGATTATTTGGTAAAATTAATTTTGCAATTAATTATGAACTTGCAAATTTGTATGGTGGGAAAAAAATTAATCAAATTAAAAAAATTCTCACAAAATATATTTTAATTGTTTCTATATTAATAATTTTATCTTTTGTTATTAGTTTGATTGCAGGACCATTTGTTTATAATTATTGGTTAGGTAACAAATATGAATTAAATTTCATTTTTTTAATGTTAATAACTTTAGATGTATCAATATTTATATTTAGGCAAGCATTAGTATCATTTTATGCGGCTATAAATAGAAACATTATATTAGGTTTATCTGATTTATTTTTTACTTTTTTGGGTGTAATATTTCTTTTCGTAAATTTTTATACCTTAAAAAATTATATATTTGCATTTTCTATTTTATTATTTTTTTCTATAATAAGTTTAATTTTTACTATTTGTATTTTATTGTTTTTTAATAAATTTAAAAAAATTAGATAAGAAAAATACTATGAGAGATTTAAAATATATATTATCATGTTCAGCCAAATTTCATTATTTTGAAATAGCTAAAATCTTATATAATAAAAATAAATTAAAAAATATTGTTTTAGGATATCCATGGTTTAAATTAAAAAATTCTGGAATTCCAAAAAAATTTGTATCATCAAAAGGATTAATTAGAATGTTACGTCACCCAATAATTAACTCTCTCAAATTTAAGAAAATTGATGATAATTTAAATATGATTAATTCAAAAATTATAGACAATGCTACTTGTGAACAAATTGATAAAAATCATGATGCAGATGTACTTTTAAGTTTTGCGGGTGTTGGTCTAAAATCTGGCAAAAAAGCAATAAAAAATAATAAAATCTATATTTGTGATACCTCATCTGCTCACATTATTGAACAAAATAATTTATTAGCTGATGAGTATAGTGATGTAATTAAAAAAAAATTTCAAATAAATCCTAAAGTAATTGAATCCAAGACAGAAGAATATAAAAGTGCAAGTATAATTTTGGTTCCTTCTAATTTTGTCAAAAAATCTTTTGAAAAGTATAATTTTAAGAATATTAAAGTTTTAAATTTAAGCTCATATATAGATAATTTTTACCCTCAAAAAAATATTAAAAGAAGTGATGAATTTTTTGATATTTTATTTATTGGACAATTATCATTGCAAAAAGGATTACATTATTTAATTGATGCTTTCAAAAAATTTAAACATCCAAAAAAAAGACTACATATAGTTGGTCATCATTCATTAGATAAAGAATTTTTTAAAAAGATTATTGTTCATGAAAATATTATTCATTATGGTCACCTTAAACAAGTAGAAATTAATATTCTAGCAAACAAGTGTCATGTGAATGTATTACCTAGTATTCAAGATGGATGGGGCCTGGTTGTTTCACAAAGTTCTGCATCTGGTTGTCCAAACATCGTATCAGATAATGTTGGGGCTTCAGATTTTGTAAAAAAATATAACACTGGATTTTCTGTTCCGATAAGAGACTCAAAAGCGATACTCGAAAAATTAGAGCTATTATGTGATGATAAATCTCTATGGACAGAGTTATCTTCTAATTCAATAAAACATTCTGCTAAATCTACTTGGGAAGATTATACGGAAAAACTAGATAAAATTATATTAGAAATAATTTAAATAATTAAATTTAATATCAAGAATTTTTGAAAAATTTTTCAAAGATAAATCTGCTGATTAATGTAAAAAATAATACCTCAGGTAATGCTCTAAATATAAAATGAAAAGCTGTACTAATGTCTGGGGCTGCAACAAAGTTAAATAGACCTAATGAAGTAGAATAAAACAACAATATAATATAAGGACTAAAATTTTTATTTTCAGAATTATAAAAAGAATCAAATAATATAAAAAAAGGAATAAAAAAAATAAGTATGATTAAAAAATACATATTACCAAAAATAATTTTTAAAATAAAAAGAGCCGAACCTACTTTAAGCCTACCTGTTGTCTCTCCTAATACAACATCACCATAAAGATAAGAAGCTGTACTGAAACTGTTATAAAACGTTTTGTCATATTTATTGTTAAAAATATCAATTATAGGCTGCGGAAATATTGTTAGTAACTTATTTAATTGAACATTTTTTAAATTTTCTATTTTTTTTTGTGAAATATTTTTTCCAATATTATTAAAATTGTCATGTATTAATAAAATATTAATTCTATTTAAAGCAGAGTTGGAATAATAATTTTCATTCCAGTAATTTAAACTATTCAAATAATCTAAATTTTTAATATAGTTTTCTTGGTTTTTATTAGAAAATAATATTGCTCCAAAGGATTTAATATTTTCTGGTATTGTTCTATCTTTATAGAGAGTTCTTTCAATTAAAAAATTTGTAGAAATTTTTTCAATAAAATTTATTGAAGGAAAAATTAAAATTATTAAGATAAAAATTTTGAAAGATAATTTTTTAATAATTATTAAGTCTAGAAAAAAAAGCAATAAAAAAATTAAAATCAATAATAGCAATGAGTCAAAAAATAAAGATCTATTATTAATTGATAATGAATATAAAAAAATTACTCCATAAAAAAAAAATATAAAAAAATTATTAATTTTAAAATTATTTTCTGTTTTTGTTAAATATTTAAAAAAAACAAGTATTACTGGTAAAAAAATAAAAAAACGAAAACCAGCTAATAAGTCTCTGTATAGTGGTTGATTTCTTAAGGTTTGTTCTTGCAAAGTTGAACTGAAATCAAAGTATGAAAATTTAGATAAAATAGCAATAAAAGCTAAAAAATAAAAAAAATTTATATTTGTATAATCATAAAATTTATATTTTTTTAGAAGATTTCTTATTTTTAAAGACAAATTTAAAAAATTTATATTTTTTTTATAAATTGAATGTGCAAAGATTAAAATAATATTTACAAAAAAAAGATTTGAGATTGTAGACAGGGGATATTGAAGAGAATTTGTTAACAAGGAAAGTTCGACTGTTTTTAAGTAAAGCGCACCTCCTAAATTTATAAAGTGTGAAATAAAAATTACCATTAATGATATGGGAAAATAAAAAAAGTACTTTTTATTTAAACAATAATAAATTGTAATAATATTAGATATAAATATTATCAATATACAAAAAATATCATTAAAATTTTTATACAAACTTATTTGTACAATTAATGATAGAGCTGTAAGTAGATAAATTGCATTTTTGAATATGTCTAATTGTTTATATTGCAATTTTATTATTTAAATTTGATATTAATAAAGTGTATATAGAATAGTCAATTATATCACAAGTTACCAATTTAAGCACAGATAAATTTGATTCGTTTGAATAACTAACGTAATAGTTTAATTATAAAAATTATGAATAAAATTATTTTAAAAAAAATAATTTACACCTATCATCAAATTGTTAAAAATTTTGTTTCTTATTTTAACCGAAATAATATTAAAAAAGATTTACTAAATAACTTTATAAAAAAACCTCCCAATATATGTAAAGTTTGTACACATTATGATACTATTTCAAGCCTAGGATCACCTGAGTGGAAATATAAGATAAATAATGCTCCTAAAATTATTCACCAATAAAAATCGAGTGTAAAAATATAATAAAATAAAATAAAAAGTTAATGAAAATATTATTTATTGGTTCAAGTTTTGGTAATGCTTATTTACAATATAAAGCTTTAAAAGATATTTATAAAAAAGTTGATATTATAGATGGGTATAATTCCATATTGAGAATTAAAACTTTTTTCAGAATTTTTATACATATTTCACCATTCTTTTTTGAAAAATATCTGAATAATTTTTTTTTAAAAAAAGTAAAAAAAAATTATGACTTAATATATGTGCGTTCTGGTGAATTAATTGGGAGAGAGCTAATAATTGAATTAAAAAAAAAAACAAAAAAAATAGTTTTTTTCTGCAATGATAACCCATTTGTCAAAAGAGACAAAAATAAATGGGAACTATTTAAAAAAGCATCAAAATATTATGATTTGATAATATTTCAAGACAATTCTAGAATAATAGCTGCAAAAAAAATAGGACTAAAAAATATTTTTTTGATGTATCCACCTTACGATAAACATATTCATACAACTAAAAAAAATTATTCTTATAAAAAAATTTATGATGTAGTTTTTGTTGGAACTTGGTCACCAAATAAATCATTATTAATTCAAAGATTAATAAATTCAAATTTGAATATAAAAGTGTTTGGAACAAGATGGGATAAAGATCCAAATTTTGAGAAATATAAATCAATAATTAAAGCAAAAGATTTTACATACAAGAGATATACAAATATAATAAAAAAAGCAAAAATAGCTCTATGTTTATTTTCAAACGAAAACAAGGACACAATAACTGCTAGGTCAATAGAGATACCAGCTATCGGAACTTTTATGATGTCCTATAAAACCCTTGCTATGAAAAAAATATTTAAAGAAAATAAAGAAGTAGTTTTTTTTAAAAACTACTTGGAGTGTGTCAATAAATGTAATTATTATTTAAGTAATATAAATAAATTAAACCAAATTGCTAGAAATGCTAATATTAAAGTTACACAAATTATTAAAAACAATAATCATGAATTTGTAAAAAAAATAATAACAAATGTATTTAATAACAAGTAAAATTAATGAAGATTAAATACTATTATAATTTTGATCTTGATCAAAGACCGAGTATGGAGCAATATGCAGATCAATTAGTAAACTATCAATCTAAAAATTTTTCCAACCACGAAATAAGCTCATTTAAACCATCTGAAGATTATATTTCAAAACTTATTTTTTTTCAAAAATGGAAGGCTAGATACTTGAGATATATTTCGTATTCTAGACAGGTCAAAAAATTACCCAGACATGATATTGCACATGTTTGTGATCATCAATATGCTCAAATAGTGCACTCTTTAAATAGTGCGACTAAATTTATTACAGTCCATGATCTTGTGCCTTTAGTTTTTCAAAATATACTCAAAAAAAAACCATATTTAAGCATATATTCTTTAAAATACTTAAAATATTATACCAAAGTTTTTACAATTAGTGAGAATACAAAAAGAGATATAATAAAGTATACAGATTGTCCTGAAGATCAAATTATAGTTATAATGAGATCAGTTGAAAATTTTTTTAATGATTCTGATATAGATAAAGAAAATATATGTCGTAAATATAATTTACCTTTTAATAAAAAGAAAATTTTAATAGCAGGTAATATATTCTATAAAAATATCCAAACATCTCTTGAAGTACTTAAAAAACTTAATCAACAAAGAAACGATATTATTTTTATTCAAATAGGAAGTAATAATGAAATTTCAGGAGAAAAAATTCATAATAACAATCTTTATAAAATACCATTTATCAAAAGAGATGAATTACCTTCAATCTATAAAATTTCTAATCTTTTGTTTTATCCCTCTAAATATGAAGGTTTTGGAATGCCTTTATTAGAGGCAATGAGTTGTGGTTTGCCCGTGGTATGTAGCAATAACTCCTCAATTCCAGAATTAGTTGGTGATGCTGGTCTAATGTCAGAATATAACAATGTAATTAAATTTACTAGAGATATAAATTTAATTATAGATAACAAAACATATGCTATTGAATTAAAAAAAAAATCATTAACCAGATCAAAAAATTTTAATATTAATCAATTTCATAGAAGCTTAATTACTCATTATGAAAATGAATTAAATATGATAAATTAATTTTTTAATTAAAAAATAAGCTAATTATTTTTAAACAACAGAATCAATAGCTTTTTTTAATCCATCACAACACTCTTTAAAACTCCACATAGAAATCAATTTAATACTATTTTTACAGTATGTATCTATTTTATTTTTTTTTTTATACGTTTTAATAATTTTTTTGGCAAGATCATGATAATTATTATCCTTAAAGATATATCCGTTAAAATTATTATGAACCAAATCTTTGCAGGCTCCAACTTTATCAGATGCTATTATCATATTTCCAGCACTCATTGCTTCATTTATTACCAATCCCCATTTTTCTTCTCTTGATGGAAGGATAAGAATTTTTGATTTTTTATAATATCTTTTAATAAATGATTGGTTTTTATAGCCAACAAATTCTAGATTTGTTAATTTATTTTCTTTTTTAAATCTTAAATATTCATTAAAATTTTCTCCATCACCTATTATAACAAATCTTGAATTTGATTTAAAATTTTTAAATCTATTGCAAATAATTATAGCATTAAGTAGCAAATCAAAACCTTTTCTATAAATAAGCTTTCCAGAAAAAATAAAAATGATTTTTTTTGATTTTTTTTTTTTTTTTGATTTAAAAGACTCATTGTCAACAACATAAGGGACTAAAAATAATTTCTTTTTTGATATACCATTGGATATATAGGTGTTTCTATTTTCTTTACCTATAACTAAATAAGCATGAATAAAATTATCTATAAATTTATAAAAAATATTATTAATTAACAAATTTAAAAAAGATCTTTTTTTTAAATTATTAGTTTCATCTCTAATAAAAACTTTTTTGTTATAAATCTTACATAGAATTATTATTATTAAATTATACCAATTTTTTATACCATGTAGCCATACAATTTTAGTATCTCTGGTAAAAATTTTATTAATATATTCGATTGTAAATGGATAAAAATTATCAACTTTATTTGGCCCTATTCTTTTTAGAAATGAATAATTATATCCTTTTAATAAATTTCTATCTATGAGTACTTTTTTATTAAAACCTTTATCAAAATTTTTTTTTACTGAAATATCACTTCGATAAAGAACATGTATTTTAAATAGTTTAGATAGATTTCTAATTAATGGACTCTGATATTGTATGGGGTGTGTTAAAATATATTTTATCATAAATTAACTATTTATTTAATCTTAAGTACTCTGCTAAAAAATATTTTTTACTAATATTAAATTCTTTATCAAAACAATTAGAAGAATTTTTAGACAATATCTTTAATTGTTTATTATTATATTTATAAAACTTTTGTAAAATTATTGCAAAATCCTCTGATGTATCGTTGGAAACTAAACCTGCTTTATAGTCGGTAATTTTAGAGTGTATACCGACTTTTCTTGTGGTTAAAACTGGTTTTGAACAACTTAATGACTCAACTAAGGAAAGACCAAAGTTCTCTCCGTGTGAAGGTAAAACCATTCCTTTGGAACATGATATAGCTCCCCATTTTAGATTTCCTCTTATGTGATTTGACCAAAAAATATTTCTTTCAAGACCATTACTTAATGCAAAATTCTTTAAATCTTTTTTGTATCCACTTTCTGATCCTGCCATTAAAAAATATATTTTTTTGTTTTTTTTCAAAATTTTTTTTATTGCATTAAAAAGAACAAAACATCCTTTTTTTTTATGAAATCTACCTAAAAAAATTAAAAAATTTTTATTTTTTAAATTTGGAAATTTTTTATAAAATAAATTTTTAACAATTTTTTTGTTAAATTTTGGCTTAATAATACCATAACCAACATTTGTTTTAGTGATACCAACTGTACTAACAAATGTTTTACTAAGTTGTTTTTTTTCAAATTCATTAGTTAAAATGACTGATCTAGAATATTTTAAATTCGTCTTCTCAAAAAAATACCAATAAATTTTTTTTTTAATAGATTTAATAAATTCTGATTGAAAATATGGATCTAAACCACCATGTAAAAAAACATAATATTTATCTTTTAATAAAATTCTAGCTAACAAAGTACTAAATTGCCAAATACCGTGAATTATATAAATATCATATTTATTTTTATTTTTAAATAACCAAAAAAATAAATTCCAACTAAAATTATAATTACCCATTCCTGGTCCCTTATTGAAAATCTTTATTTTTTTATCCTTAATATTTATCTTATTTTTTTTGTCATAAGTTAATATATCTACATCAAACCCTTTTTTTTGAAGCATTATGGAACTATCAATTATTGCATGTGCAGGGCCACCCCATTTAGGATCTAGAGTTTGAATAATTCTTAATATTTTTAAATTATTTTTCATGTTGCAAGTATTTTGAATAACTTAGAACAGACCAATTTCTTAAAGAATTTGATGCTTTTGATTTTTTTTTTGTAATTAATTGATAAAAATGTTGATGTGGTATTTCAAATCCAGTTTTATTTCTATGGAATAATTCATTGGGTAATTTTTCTTTATAGCAATTTAATAAATTCTCTTTAGAAATTTTCATATTTGATTTTAAAGAAGGTAATAGTTGTGTAAAAAAATGCCAGTCCACAAATGGTGTTCGTAACTCCAATGAATGTGACATAGAAACCCAATCTGCATCTTTTAAAAGTTTTGATGATAAATAATATTTAATTTCCAAATACATAATTGCTAAATTTGCATCTTCAAAATCTTTAACATCTTTATTTAATTCATTAAATATATCTAATTGATTATATCCTTCTTTAAAAATTTCGGGTGAAATGAATTCTTTAATTTCGTTTGGAAACATTAATGATCTTTGTAAAAAAAATGATTCATCTATAGATCTTCCGTATTTTAATATGCCTGCATATTTTGGATTTATATTAAAAAGCTTAAGTGTTGGTCTTAATAATTTAAAAATTATATCTCCAATAAAATCTTTTTTTGGAAAGGATTTAAGCAATGTATTTATCTTCGGTATTCTCTCAAAGCTTGGATATCCACTAAAAAATTCGTCTCCTCCTATCCCTGAAATAATTACTTTTGAACCATTTTTTTTAGCCAAATAAGAAATTAAAAAATTATTTAATCCATCATTTGTAGGAGAATCCATTTTTAAATAAAAATCTTCAATCAAATTTTTTATATCATCATCATCAATCAATTTAGAAGAATGATTAATTTTATTTAGATTTGCTGTTTTTCTAGCTAAAGTTGATTCGTTCTTCTTTTTATTAAGCTCAAAATCAAGAGTTAATGCAGAACAATTTTTTTTGTCTGCATCAGATAATGAGCTTAAAATTACTGAAGAATCTATGCCAGCAGATAATAATATATTTATTGGTACGTCTGAAACTTGATGAAATTTAACAGTGTCTTCTATCAAGAATTTTAGTTTATCGTTTAGTGATTTTTCATTTTTGTAATTAACACTTTTTGAATTTAAGATTGCATCCTTAATACTAGCAAACTGATATTCATATTCTGAACCATTTTCATTTATAATTTTAACCGTTCCACCTTTAACAGACTCAATATCCTTATATAAAGTATTTGGTTCCTGAACATTTCCCCATAAAAAATAACTTACAATACTTTTTTCTGATTTTTTAAATGTTAAATTTTCGATTGATAAAATACTTTTTATTTCAGATGCAAAATATAAGACATCATTTTTTTTTGTAAAATATAAAGGTTTTATACCAAAAGGATCTCTTGCTAAAATTATTTTTTTTTTAATATTATCCCAAATTGCAAAAGCAAACATTCCTCTTAATCTATCTAGGAATTTAATTCCCCAAAATTTATATGACTCTAATAAAACTTCTGTGTCAGAACTAGTTTTAAATTTTACATCTTTTTTTTTTAACTCAGCTCTAATTTGCTTGTAATTATATATCTCTCCATTAAATGTAATTATATAATTTTTATCATTTGAAACAAATGGTTGATTTGCATTATTTGATAAATCTATTATTGAAAGTCTATTATGTCCAAAATAAACTTTTTGACAATCAGAATGCCATATACCATTAAAATCTGGACCTCTTTTATCTTGTAAATTAATTACTTTTTTTATTATTTTTTTTGCGTCTAAATCTCTTTTTCGATAATTATATAATCCACTTATACCACACATTTTGAAATTTTTTTTAATATACAATACACCCTATATTAATATTGATTTAATATATATTGTTATTTATTAATAAAAAAAATTATAGGTATATTAATTTTTCTAATGGTCACAAAAGAACAGCTACCTTTAAAAAATTTAAAAATAATAATTCATGATTATGCTGGTCATCCATTTCAATTAGAACTTTCATCTTTAATATTCAAATTTTTTAATTCTTTTTGATTATACGTAATTGAGAATTTATTATTGGAAGAAAACAATGCTAATCCACTGTCATCTGGTCCCCGATGCTGTTGTAGTAGCATCATTTTTTTTATCATGAAAGGATCTATTTTATTTAAATTTCTATTTATATACCCAACAAATCCGCACATTTAATTGATATAAATTTGAATTATCACTGATAGTACTTATTGTAAGCATTTATTATCTTATTGAAATAGATAATATATTTTTAATAAAGAAATAAAATTTATGAAAATCTTAATTTTTAAACAATTAACGTAAAATTATTTTTCAACTTCTATATACCGGTCCTTACCTGCTATTGTTTTTGGTATGTTATCTACTTGTTTAAAGCTAAAATTTGTTTCATCAACATTATCTATTTCTTTAGATAGTTCGGAAAAAAAACTATCTGAAATTTTTAAAATTTTTGGAGAAACATATTTTATTTCTATAGCCATGTTTTTCTTTTGAATAACTATAAAATTATATATTCCTTTAATCGACTTCAATATGTGAGATAATAATAATAAATTTCTTTCAACAAAAATATTTCCAACTTTAATTTTTATAAATTCTATTTTTCTACCCAAAATTTTTTCTATTTTTAATATAGATAAATCATCTTTCGTAATTATTATGTCATCTGTTTTGTAATTAATCAGAGGAAAAAGTCTATCATTTATGGTTGTTATATTTAAAATACCATCTTCATCTTTTATACCTATAAATGTATCCCAAAATAAATTCATATCCTTTTTACTTTCACTTGTAGAATAGGCCAAAACACCTGTTTCAGCCATTCCATATTCTATAATACAAGGTACATTAAATACTTTTTCAAAAAGAACTTTATCGTAGTCAGTAACAGTTTCAGATGTAACTACAACACCTTTTAAATTTGATTTATTGCCGATATCAAGATTATTCTCTTCAATATATTTTGCGATTTTATAAATACAGCTAGTATACCCAATTATCATAGCTGGATTAGATTTATTTAGAACTTGAAAATACTTATCAAGTGTATTTAACGACATATTATAAGCATTAAGTCTTTTAGTGTTTATAAGCCAATCATATAATGATCTTTTATATCTATTAATCTGACCTTTTATTCCAGGCCCAAAAAGATGTGAATGTCCCCAAAACATAAGTATTTGATCCAGTGGTTTTATATTCCACCAACCTCTTGCCAAATAGTGATTAGCATAACTATTTATTATCTCATTATAAGATGTTGGAAACTTTGTAGGGCTCCCTGTACTTCCTCCAGTAGAAATAATGGAATAATTTTTTAAAGATTCAAATATTAATTTTTCATTTTTTTGAATATGCTCTTTTTTTAGAATTGGAAAAGATTTTAACTCATTTATATTTTTAATCTTTTCTGGCAAGTTAAATTTTTTTTTCCAAAGTTGATAAAAAGGTATTTCATTGATTGCTTTCTACCAAACTTTGTTAAATTTTTTAATTTGATAATTGTATATTTCTTGTTCAGATCTTGGGATTTGATATAAATTTTTTTTATACTCTATAAAGTTTAATCTTTTTTTAAAAAAAGAATTTTTTAATATAAAGTTCATCATGATTTAATCAATTTTCAAAAATTAATATCTAACATTTAAAATTAACTTTAATTCTTTAATTATATTATAAAATACTTAGTTATAGTCAGTTTATATAATTACAGCTAATTGCCTACTTTTGGTGAAAATGTTCAATTATTAGTATATTAACTATGATATAAATTTTTTTTAAATAATGAAACCTAACAAAATCCTAATTTTTAGAGTCGCTAGTCTTGGTGATTTTATACATTCAACACCCGCAATAAAGTTAATTAAACAAAACAACCCTGACGCTAAAATTTATTTTGCCTCCCAGAAAAAAAATTCTGAGGGTTTTGTGACACCTAATTTATTACCTTTTAAAAAAAAAATTATAGATGAATTTATATTCTATAATAATAATTATTGGTCTTTATCATTTTTTTTT
>ENA-OREN01001355-OREN01001355.1-marine-metagenome-genome-assembly--contig:-NODE-1355-length-29096-cov-114.928840_pt1 | contig 29096 bp, 22 predicted proteins | sample MGYA00248624_ERZ508555 | MGnify/ENA primary metagenome ERZ508555 (study PRJEB26222, sample SAMN06267773) | marine metagenome | isolation source: Saanich Inlet, British Columbia, Canada | place...
ATCCCTACAATGATCCCTACAATAATTATGGTAATTCCTATACCTATTGGAATTACTACATTTTTGTTCACAAAAATCATCATTTCAAAAATGTCTAAAAACCTTCCTCATCATTGTAAATTCTATTAATGATGACTTTACTATTTTTCCCCGTATGATTACTATTATTCACTATATTTTTAATCCTTAAAATTAAGTAACACTTAACTTGATATTAGGATTTTTTATCTATCTTCTCAAGGGAAATACTGATCTTGACTAGAACTTCGTTACAGTGCAGAGAATGTAAAAAAGAATATGACACTGCTTTCAAATATGTTTGTGAGGACTGTTTTGGACCGCTTGATGTAAAATATGATTTTCCTACAATAACAAAAGATACTTTCACAAATCGTGAGCATACCTATTGGCGCTATTTTGAATTATTACCTATAGAAGATAAATCCAATATTGTAAGTATTGGCGCTGGAATGACTCCTCTTATCAAAGCTGATAATCTGGGAAAAAAATTAGGACTAAACAATCTTTACATAAAAAATGATTCTGTAAATCCTACATTTTCATTCAAAGACAGACCTGCAGGAGTAGCAATTTCAAAGGCAAAAGAATTTGGATTATCAGCTGTAGGATGCGCTTCTACTGGAAACTTGGCTTCTGCAACCGCTGCTCATGCAGCTAAGGCTGGATTACCTTGTCATGTATTTGCACCAAGTAATATTGAAATGGCAAAGATTGCTCAAGCATTATCTTATGGTGCAAATTACATTGCAGTTGATGGAACATATGATGATGCAAATAGAATTGCAGCACAGATAGGTGACAGTAAAGGAATAGGCATAGTTAACATTAACATGCGTTCTCATTATGTTGAAGGTTCTAAAACATTTTCATATGAAGTTGCAGAACAGCTTGATTGGCAAGTACCTGATCAACTTATTGTCCCGGTTGGTAGTGGTGCAATGCTTAATGCAATTTGCAAAGGTTTTGAAGAATTACAAACTGTTTCATTACTTGATGATGTATCTAATATGCATATGATTGCAGCACAACCTCATGGATGCGCTCCAATTGTTGATGCTTTTAAAAATAATAAAAAAGAAGTAATACCTGTTGAAAATCCAGACACTGTTGCAAAAAGTTTAGCAATTGGTGATCCTGGAGATGGAAGATACGTTTTGAAACGTTTAGCACAGTATAATGGATTTGCAGAAGAATGTAACAATAAAGAAATCCTTGATGCAATATTATTACTTGCACAAACTGAAGGAATTTTTACAGAACCTGCTGGTGGGGTGTCAATATCAGTTCTTCAGAAAATGGTTGAACAAGGAAAAATTGATGCAAATGACAAAGTAGTATGTTATGTTACTGGTAACGGTCTAAAAGCAACTGAATCTATAATGGAAGTTTTACAAAAACCAAAAGTGATGAAGGCAAATATTAAAGAAATTTCGGCGGTAGTAAACTGATGGCAAATATAATATTCACAATTCCATCTGTGCTTAATGCTGGTAGTGGCGAGAAAAAAATTGAAATTCCAGCAGAGTCTTTACAGGATGCATTTGGTAAAATCTCTGAGCAACTAGGCGATGATTTCAAGCGTAGAGTTTTGGAAGGTGATGGAACGCCACGTTCCCTGATTAATATTTACATTAATGGGAAAAATGCCAAATTTTCAAATGGTATGGATACCGTTCTAAATGATGGTGATGAAGTTTACATATTGCCAGCAGTCGCTGGTGGTTCAGAAGAACTCTCTTCAAAAGAATTAGATAAATTTTCACGACAAGTAATGTTAGAAGAAATTGGATATGGTGGACAATTAAAATTAAAAAATGCCAAAGTTTGTGTTGTTGGAACAGGTGGTTTAGGACATCCAATTATTTCTAGACTAGCTACAATGGGAGTTGGAACTTTACGTATTGTTGATAGAGATGTAATAGAATTATCTAACTTACATAGACAAATGATGTTTGATGAAGATGATGTTGGACAAGTTAAGGTTGAAGTTGCTGCAAAAAAATTACAGAAACTAAATCCTGATTGTAAAATAGAAGCGCTAGCTATTTCTGTAAATGATTACACTGCATTAGAAGTTGTTGAAGATTGTGATGTTGTAATTGATGCACTTGATAGTGTTAATGCAAGATATGCATTAAACAAAGCTTGTGTAAAGTTTGAAATTCCATTTGTCACAGGAGCTGCAGTAGGGACATCTGGACAAGTATTTACTGTTTTACCAAAAAAATCTGCATGTTACTATTGCATGTTTCCATCACTTGATGAGGATTCGATGCAAACATGTAGTATTGAAGGTGTTCATCCTCCAATACTTTCTATTGTTGGTGCAATTGAAGTTTCAGAAGCAGTTAAAATAATTACTGGGAAAACCCCTAATCTTTCTCAAAGAATATTGCATATTGATTTAGAAAATCTTGATTTTAACAGTACTAGAACTTTCAAAGCTGAAGAATGTCCGATATGTGGTTCAGGAAAAATTGAAGTTGTTGAAAAAGAAGAACTCATTTTAGAAGAGTTATGTGGACGTAATCGCGGAAAGAGAACTTACTCTATTACTCCAACTGAAACATTTGATCTCGATGTTAATGGTGTTACTGCAATTGGGAAAGAAAAAGGATTTACAATTGATAATCAAGGTGACTTGGGATTATCTTTGAGAACAAATGAATTGTCTGTTAGTTTTATGAAAAGAGGTTCTGCTGTTGTTGTAGGACCGAAAGATGAAACAGATGCTATATCATTATACAAAAGTCTCTTAGGTAAAGAGATCAAGGCATAAAATAGGCTATAAAAATTTCATAATTTATACATAAAACATAAAAAATCTGACGATCATTTGGTATTTCATGGGCTAAACTATAATTATTATGATAAAATCCTCTAAAAATTATATTAAATTTAGATTTTTACTAAAATAATTACAAAAAAATAGATAATTGTGGACAATTCGTCCATTAGCCTTTTATACTAATTTTTAAGAAAAATATCAATAACATGAATAACGAAATAGGACGTAAAATAACTAGTCTTACATTAATGACAATTATGTTAGCTGGTGGAATGACCTTCGCTGTACCCGGAATGGTACCAGCAGCTCATGCCGCTAACGCTAACCTATTTGTTTCCGCAGAAAACTCTCAATTTGACAACTATTTTGCTGGCCCACAGGTCATCGAAATAGTAGTCATTGATACAGATATCAGTGATACAAATGAGGGTGAAGGTGAACCAGACGTTACCGTACAAGGCAAGGACATTAGAATGGCCCAAGCTACTGACGGTAACTGGTATGGTTATTTCGCTGACTTGCAAGCAGCACTAGCAGCAGATGCAACACAAACTCCAGCAGCAACAGCTACTGGATTTGGCCTAGACTTCGGTTTTGGCTGTGATGCAACTTCCGCAGGAGCTGCAGCAGGACTTGCATTCACAAACACAGAGGGAGTATTCTTCCCAACAATTCCAACATCACACGGTGCCACAGCAGGTCTAAGTACCTTATGTGCAACTGGTGCTTTTGGAACTGCTGATAACATGAATGTAATCAGAGAAAATAAAACCATTAACAAAAACGGAAACACCGGTAATGGAAACGGACAGATAAATGCACCAGCTAATTCTTGGCCATTTATCCAACTATATGATCTAAATCCAACAGGCAGTGTTGTAGTCACTTATAACAAAGGTGGTGGTGCTCAATCAACCACATTAACTTTTGATTCAGTTGACCAATTTGCTAACTTGGAATCAGATAGAACTGTTTTCCCTACAGGTGCAAACGTACACCTAACCCTTACTGATGTACAACTAAATATTGACCCAACTGACGAGGACTCTTGGACATGGGGAACTAACTCTACCAACAGCACTGCCTTCTACCAGCTATTCGATGAAAATGGATTAGCTGCAGCAGACGGTAATGCAGCAGGTGCAGTAGACCTTGTTCCAAGCCTCGCAACTACAGACTTTATGTTTGAAGATAACGGAATTTTACTTATTGACTTTGATGCACAAAACACTGGTAAAGAAGTACTAAAAATTGTCGACAACGGCGATTCTATTACTTCTGGTACCACAACTGTTAATGCATCAGATGTAACTACATCTACAATGAGTATCAATACCGATCCAGTAACCTTTACTGAATTATCCTCAAACAGTGGTCTCTTTGCAAACTATGATGAATCTGATATATCCAACCTTGTTGTATCTAGCGATGCTGCAAGAGGTGTATCAGCAAGCATAGATTACAATGAGACACCAAAGACCATCCTCGTAGGCTTTGATTTCGGTACAATCGATATTCAACCAGTCGACGATGAATGGAACTCTGGTGAAGAAATTCCATTAGTCTTAGTAGACGGTGACGCAAATCTCAACAGTAGAGTTGATGAAGATCTAGATCTTAACAATCCAGATGTTCCATTAATTCCATCATTAGGAACAGGTGATCCTTTCACTTTAGGTGAAACGGCAACTGGTTCTGATACTATTGAAACTGCAGTATTCTTGAACATTACAGCTAACACTGTTGACACGACCAAAGGTGGATTCAAACTCATCAATTGGACGAATGCAACAGTAGTTGGTGGTAGTTCAATTAATCACACCGCTACAGTTGTAGTCGATAAATTTAGTCAGAGAGCTATCTTAAACGCAAATAATACAGCTGACTTCAGAGCACAATCCTTAGTAATTGACCTAAACGTAAAAGCAGGCGAATTGAAAAATTCAATTACTGATACCGCAGGTACTGGCTCTTCAGCCGATAGATTGCTAGGATTTAACTTGTTCAACCAAGACTTTAGAAGTCTTAACGCAACAGGTAGTTTCGATGTTTACTTACTTAATGCTACAACAGGATCAATCATTACCGCATCTAATGGTAATGTTGCAAATGAAGTAACAGGAGTTTCTATCGTAAACGGCTCAGCAGCTCAATCAATTAACCTATTGAATGTCACATCAACAGCAGCCGCTGGTGATGCCGATCAAAACACAGCTTTAGCAGCAATATTCACTATTGCTGATACTGATGAAATTGGTCTGTTGATTAACTTCAACAATGGTGATGATTCAGAAGGTTATGTATTACAAGCAGGAATCAATGAAGCAATCGTTGCTGACTTTTTCTCCTTTGGATTCAAATCCTCTGGTGAAGAATCAGGTGAACGTATTGCAAACCAATTAGTGAGAATTGAAGTTGAAGAAACCGGTGATAACACAAGTACCTTCCAAGGTTCACTTGAGTATATCATGGTTAACCAACTAAACATTCTAGATGCAGATACCTACACAGGTCTATCAACAATTGCAGATGATCCATCATTCATCGTAATTGAAGACCTAACAGATGAAGACTCTCCAAGAGTTAATTATCTGGACCTAGGTTCTGATGGTGTATCAACACAAATTGCAGACCAAGAAGAGGCTCCAAGCCACTCTGGTATTGTTTCCTTTGATAGCGATTCTTACAAAACAGCAGACACTGTAACTATCACTGTAGAAGACTTAGATCTTAATACTGACTCAGACTTGATTGAAATCTATACTGTCGTTACCACCGCTGGTGATGCAGCCATCGATACAGTCGGCGAAGCCGGCTTAATCGCAGGCTTGTCATTTGGTGATTTGGGACGACTTTTAGATGTCACATATGACGATACACTATGGGCAGCCAATGCCGGTGGCAGTTGTGAAACATCACTTGATGCAGCAATTGACAACGGTTTAGGTGAAACTGGTTTCACATTAATTGAAACCAGCCAAGACTCTGGTATATTAGTCGGTGATTTCCAGATTCCATCTCAATTCTGTCGTACATCAACTGCCTCCCCTGAATCAGTAACCGGTTTGGATATCGAAGTTAACTATGTTGACTTTAGAGATGCATCCGGAGAAATTATTGAAGTAGGTGATTCAGCAGGTGTCCGTGCAAGTACAGGATCAGTAAGTCTCGACAGAACCGTCTATCCAGTACCATTTGGTGTGCCATCTGACTACACTGCTAATACCAGTGAAAGTCCAGAAGGAAGATCCGTCTTCCCAGTACACGCAACAGGTATGATTGATAGCGACACTAGCCTTGATAGTGGCGAATTCATAAATGCAGGAGACTTAACATTGCACATTAGAGTTAACGACCCAGACTTCGATATATCAGCAAGTGGTGAAGATGAAATTGCACAAAACGTTGCCGGTGTTACCCCACCAAGAGGACCAGTAAAGATCTCTGTTATCAGAGGTGCTGACACTGCAATACTTGGCTATGCAGGTAATGCAACAGTAGCAAACGGTGTAATTGACACAGGACTAGCTAACCCATCTGGCTTTTCAGCCAGATCATTGGGTCCGCTAGTTGAAATCGCACCAGATGCAGGTATTTTCGAAATTGACGTAGTTGTAAGATATACCGATGGTCCATCAAGTACTACCTGCCCAACCACAACTGACTTTACAGCCAGTGATGGTTCCGCAGATATTACTGGTAACCCAGTCACAGACAGATTTGACGCAGCTGCAACAACAGGAGCATACTGTATCCTACAAGGAGATATTCTCCAAGTAGAATACACTGATCCTGCTGATGCATCCGGTTATCCAAATACTGTTACTGACTCTGCTACCTTTGACCTAAGAAACGGTGTCTTACAATCCGACAAGTCTGTATACATTATTGGATCCGATATGATCTTAACCCTCATTGAACCAGATTTCGATTTGGACAATGACGGAGCAGAGACATATGACTTAGACCTAATCGAATGGGATTCTGATGCAGCAACCATTACCATGGGTGATTTAGCCCCTGGTACTGACGCAGCAGCATTTGACCCAGAACCAAGTAACTTCAGAGAAACAGGTGACAGTACTGGAATCTTCCAGATTGTTATCGAAATCCCTGAAGAACTAAGTAGTGACCGCCTTGAAAGAGGAGAGGAATCTATCTTAGAATATACTGATTGGGGTCCAAGTGGATCTGACTATGTTGGTGATGAAGATGAAGATGTCAACTTGACAATCTTTACTTCTAACTTCGGTGCAACTGTTGAACTTGACCAAAAAGTATACACATGGACTGATAAAGTATACATGACCATTGTCGCACCAGATCACAACTTTGACGGTGATTTAGTTGACGTAATCGGTGACACTGATTCAGACCCAATAAAGGTCTCAACCAGAGGATTCGATATTGACAACTACAAACTCGTCGAAACTGGTACTGACACAGGTATCTTCACAGGTGAACTTATCCTCACAGGATTTGCTCACGATGCTGATGGTATCGCAGGTGATGATACTAATCCAAGAACATCTGATAATGGCTCCGGCCCAACAGATGGATTCCTACAAACTGACGACGATGACGGACTTACAATCTCCTTTGAATTCTCAGAGGCTGAAACTGTAGTCGGTTCATCATTGATTAGATGGAATATTGGTGAAGTTCAGTGGCTTGAAGCAAGTTATCCAGCAAGCGGAACAGGTGTTGTAAGAACGATTGATCCAGACATGAACTTAGATCCAGAAGCAGTCGACAACTTCGATGTCGACGTGTGGTCTGACTCCGACGCCGGAGGTATTGACCTTACTGTAACTGAGACTAATGAGGCAACTGGAATTTTCGAGGGTACTGTATTCTTTACAGTTACTGACGAATCTTCTGGTCACAGACTCAGAGTCGCAGAAGGTGACACTGTCACCACAGAATATGAGGACAATACACTACCAGATCCGTACACAACTGCAGATGAACTTGATATTACTGCCACTTCACTAATTGGCACTGTAGTACCACCTCTCGAGCGAGCACAAGCTGCTAACTTGAGAACCGTTGATGCATTCGGTAACAGTTTAGATACTGTCTCCGTTGACCAACAGGTACAAATCAGCGCTGACTTAGCAAGTGGTCAGGATAGAGAGCAAACATTCGCATACTTGGTACAGATTCAAGATGGTAACGGTGTTACAGTCTCACTAGCATGGATTACAGGTTCACTATCTGCTGGTCAATCATTCAGCCCGGCATTATCATGGATTCCAACACAAGCAGGAACTTACACAGCAACTGCATTTGTATGGGAATCAGTAGATAATCCAACGGCATTATCACCACCAGTCAGCACAACAGTAACTGTACAGTAAGAAAACTAGTTCAAATTATCCTTTTTTTCTTTTTTTTGAATACCTCTTAACGTAAGTTATGCACAATTTTTTCACAAGTAATATCTAGGAGAACATTAGAAATTAATTAAATTGAAATTACAAATTTTATTTTCTCTCTTTATTGTTTTATTATTTGTAAATATTTCTGATTCTTTTTCTGAAGAATTAGTATTATATACAAATAGTAAGGTATACTCTCCTGCGCATAATCTACAAGTATATGGAAATGGATTACCTGAAGAGAATTTAATTATCCGCGTATTTGCTCCAGATGAATCTATTGCAAAATTTGATCAAATAACTACTGGTGTAGATGGTTCTTTTAATTATGCATTATTAACTTGGCCTGAACCATCAACTGACTTCCCATATGGCACATACACTGTTGAAGTAATTAGTACAGAACAAAATGGCGCTTCTCAAAAAATTGATATTAAATTTTCATCATCTACTGATTTGCTTGATGTAACTGTTGAGAGATTTGTAAATACTCTAGTCTTCGCTCCTGAAACTGCAGCAATAAGTCAACCTATTCGAGTATTTGTACAAACAACTAGTGATGGACTTTTGATAGGTAATGAACCTGCAAAATTATTGGGAACCACACATGTGCATCTCCCATCTGGAATATCTGTAACTCTTTCAAATTCATTTAAAACGTTACATCAAGGATTGTATTATGTAGATTATACTCCAATTGAAGAAGGAACACATGTATTTCATGTTGTAGCATTTAGTCAAGGAACCACTTCACATGGTTCTGCAGCTACAAATGTTCTTAGTCAAGATCTTGGAGGTATTTCAGATCAAATTATCAAACTAAATTCAATTTTAGATGCAACTTCGGACGAACTTGAAATATTAAAATCTGAAATTGAAGGTTTTGATAATACTTTAGACTATGCAAGTAGTCAAATTGATGAAAACATTGGAACCTTTGCACTATCTGCAAAATCCATTAGTGAATCTTCTGCACAACTCAATGCATTATTACTCCCAATTATTGCGTCAGTTGGCCTTATTGTTGCACTTCAAATAGCTATACTTGCTAGAAGAAGATAGTTATAATAACACAAGAAAACAAAATCAAACAATGCCCAAGGTGGCTATTTTCTTTTGTGTATTGTTGTTGTTCCCTATAATTTCAAATTCACATGCATTCTTCCCAGCAGATTTAAACAATGAGGATGAATCTGAAAATAATTTTACTTTTGATTCTGATATAATTAATATTAATTCTGATTTTTTTGCTGAAAATAACTTTAAAAGATATTTGATTTTTGGTACAGATCTACAGAAAAATGATTTTTCTAAATTGAATTCAATTTACGGTATTCAATCTGATAGTGGTTTTTTTTCAGTATCTGTTTTATCTGAAAATTCAGCATCAAATTTAATTTCACAGGGATATCATGTTGTTGAAGATTTTAAATTAGATTTTCATTCATCGAATGAAAAAGTTGATGATGCTTCTAGAATAGGTGATATCACTGGTTCAAATTTAGCCAAATCAAAATACCATTCAACTGGAAATGGAACTATAATTGCAATTGTAGATACTGGAGTTGATTTTTCAAATCCTGATATTCAGCATTCACTTGCTAGAGATGAAATTAATCATCCAATCATGTTGGATCCTGATGGTCAAGGAATTGTATTAACCAATGCCACTTTTTTTGCATATATTGATGAAAATGAAATCATTCGAAATTATAGTAAGCCCATCCCTTCACATATGACATCTTCAGCTTATGTTTCACGTGATGGGGTATTTCTTGATGTGTCTCAAGGAGGAAAAGGTAGTGATATACCAATTTACAATTCATTCTTTCCACAGGTGGGTTCGTCTGTAATATTTGATGGGACACTTACAACTGACATAAAGATTGGAGAAGATAATCGAAATTTTATAAAATCAAAAAGTGGGATTTACCATCTTGGTGTAATTTATCAGGGTGGATTAAGTGGTCCATTAGCAAGAATTCAAGTGGTACCTGTTCTTGTAGTTGATTCTTTTACTCCTGGAGTTTATGATACGATAATTCCTGATCTTAGTACTTCATGGGAAGACTACACTAGATATGATTTAGAATCTGGACAAAAACCAAATTATGATTTTGATTTTACTGATGAAAAACCAATTGTTTTAGGAAGTGGGAAAGAGTTCCTTGTATACGACTCAAATAATGATGGAAAAAATGATTACAGTGCAGGAACAATTGGTGCACAAGTTCTTGATGTTTATGGTGTAATTAGAAATAATTCTACTGACATTGATGATACTCTAAAGGCAATTAATGGAACTCTTTTACCGTCATTAGATCCTAATGGTGAATTTTTTGGACTTATGACGGATTTTATGGGTCATGGAACTTCTAGTGCTGCATCTATCACTTCCCGTGGCCAAGAAACCTATGATATTTACAACAATTCTAAATCCTACTCTATAACTGGTGTAGCTCCTGACGCAAAAATAATTCCAGTAAAGGCTTTGTGGTTTGGTGATACTGTTTATGGGTGGTTATGGTCTGCGGGATTTGAAAATAAAGATCACAGTTGGAAATTTTCTGGTCAACCTAGAGTAGATATAATTTCTAACAGTTGGGGCGTGTCCACTTTTCCATCTTTTAATGCAGCACCGGGAATGGATGTACTATCATTGATTCTTTCTGTACTAGCAACTCCTAATTCATTAGATGATGATTATCCTGGAGTTACAATAATTTCTAGTGCGGGAAATTCTGGTCATGGATATGGTACAATTGGATTACCCAATGCATCGCCTTTTGGAATATCAGTTGGTGCGACAACAAACAACGTCTTTGTAGGTTATGGTCCTTTCAAAGATCAACCTAGATTTGGAAATACTATCACTCACTTTAACAACGTTGTTGATTTTTCTAGTCGTGGTCCTAGTGTAATAGGTGATCCAAAACCTGATGTTATGAGTATTGGTGCGCATGGGTTTGTTCCATCAAATATGTTAAAAATTCATAAAGATTCCAAAGTAGAGTCCTTTTCACTTTTTGGAGGAACTAGTATGGCTGCACCTATTGTATCTGGCAGTGCCGCAATTCTAATTGAAGAAATGAAAAAACAATCTACAGACTATGATTCATTTTTAATAAAAAATATTTTAATGTCTACTGCAACTGATCTTTACAATGATCCGTTCACTCAGGGCTCTGGATTAGTAAATGTAGAATCCGCACTAAATTTTGTTAATGGCCAAAATGGAGTTTTCATTGTACACAATGATAAATCTTATGATAACATTAAAAAAATACTTGAACCTGCAATTGAAAAAATCAATTCCACATCCATAGGATTTAAAAAATTTCAACTCCCACATAATGCGTTTTCAATGACTAGTTGGTTTGCAGGACAACTACTTCCAGGAGATAGAAGCACCACTACATTCACAATTGAAAATCCCACAAATGATACTTTGACGATTAATGTTAAACCTCAAATATTATCATTAATAGAAAAAACACAGTTTAGTGGAACAACTATTACAAAACAACAAGATTCTATTTTAAATAAAACTGATGTTTTTATTCCAAATTATGTTAGACTATCTGAACTTGGTAATCAAACCAACCTTGGGACATTTTTTAATAATGATGATCCAATTCCGGATGAATCATCATTAATGATTCTAAATGTAAATTTTCCATTCAGTGATTTTATGAATAATACTTCTGAAATTTATGCTGATGATCTTAAAATTTCATCATTATATCTTTATGATTGGATTGATAACAACAATGATACAAAAATAACTAGTGAAGAATTATCAATGGTGAATAGAGCAGGTTCTTGGGGAACTGTTCAAGAATTAAGAGTTTCAGAACCAAATGAAAAGTTTGATGGCGTGCCCTTAGTTGGAATTTATCCTGTTCCTACAAAATATTCATATTGGTTAGGTGATACAAAACAAAATTCTACCTCTATGGATTACACCATATCTGCTAGTTACTATGAGGAAGAAAAATGGCCTATAATTTGGTCTGAATCTGAGAACATATCTGTTCCAGCAGAAAACTCTTCAACTGTTGATGTGACATTAGTAACTCCAATTGATTTTCAAACTGGTGTTTATCAAGGATTTTTAACTTTTGAAAGTGAAAAACACGTTGTAAATGCTCCAATATCTTTTGTAATTAAACAACCTGTGATTGGAAATGATTCTACTATTGTAATTAAAGGAACACAAAGTGATGATATTCTTTATGGAAATGGATTCACAAAAGGTGCATTTGATATGGTTAATCGTTACATGGCAGGTGATTGGAGACAATACTATTTTGATATTCAAAATGAATCTATCAATACTGCCGTAATAGAACTTTCATGGATTAGTAATAACACAAATCTTTCTGTATTTGTAATGAATCCATCAGGAGAAATAATACAAACTAATGTTCCCTCTGGTGTCTTTGGTCATTTTATGGGATGGGCTTCACTTGATTGGTTAGGCAATTCAATTTTTAGTCAAGGTGGAGGATTCTTTCCAGTAAAAAATAAAGATGACACTTCAACTGTTCTTTATGTTCCGATAAATCAAACAGGTACATACACACTATTGACACACTCTACATTATTTGGTGGTGAATCAACTACGGAGCCAATTACCTTGGCAGCTAAATTTACAAATATTTCTCCTGAAATGATGGATTCGTTAGAATCAACAGATATTCAAATCAACCCAACTCTTACAAAATCTGATGATATTTCTAAAATAATAACTAAAACAGAAATTCAAAATCAAATGGATACTGATCTTCCATTTGGTACCGGAATTGCAGTAGGTATAGCCATTGGAATTGCGATCGGATTAGTTTTCATTTTAATCATAAGACAAAAACCCCTAAAAGATTGAACAAGGTTTATAAGCAATTTGGCGAGAACGAGAGCTGAATGTCAGAACTGGGGACAAAAAAGTCTGGCGGATTATCCCGAAGAGACTTTCTCAAATTGATGGGTGCCGCAGGCACTGGATTAGCGTTTGCTCCATTTGTTCCGTTTGGCAATTTCATGCCAAATCCAAATCAGGCATCCCTTGAAAGAGTCCCAGTAATTTTACCTGATGGCACTCAGGCAAATATCAATACTTATCCAATTAATCATGCTGAAGTAATCACATATCCTGCAACTGGTGATGCTGCACTTGATGCAGAAGCATTTCGTAAATGGCAATTCATTAGATTACCTGCAGAGTTAGGTGGAGATAAAAAAGATCCTAGTTCATTACGGGCTTACAGTATGATTTGTTTACATCTTTGGTGTTTATGGAAATATTGGCCTGATGATGGAAGAAAGAGAGGAGAATGTCCTTGTCACGGAAGTATGTATGATCCAATGACTGGAACTGCATTTGTTGGCCCTGCATCAGTACAAGCTGCACCATCAAACACTTTACCAAAATTAACTTTAGATATTGATTCAGATGGTTTTGTATTCATCATGCCACCAAAGTTTAACGCAAATGATAATGGAGTAATTGGATATGGCCGTTTCGCTTGAGAGAAGAACTGGAGTTGTAGCACTCCTTTATTGGCTTTGGGATGGAGTAGATCGAACTATCTTTACTGCAATTAAATTTTCATTCCCTGCAAGATTTGTAAGTCCGTTTGGATTTTTAGGAATGCTCACATTCATTGTTTTCATTATTCTTGGAGTGTCTGGAGCTTTACTGATGTTTTACTATCAACCGATTCTAGATAGAGCTTGGGACAGTGTTCAATTCATTAATGATGATGTCCCATTTGGTTTTCATATTAGAAACATTCACTACCATGGTTCTAATGCTATGGTTCTTCTTGCAGTTCTTCACATGTATTATCAATACTTTAGTGGAAGATACAAAATTAGAAATGAAGTTTTATGGATGACTGGTGTCATTTTAGGAACTGTCACAATTCTTGAAGCGTTTACTGGATACGATGTAATTTTCAGTGAAAGAGCTGAGCTTGCGATTAGTATTGCGGCGTCGTTAACAACATCTATTCCTGTTGTAGGACCTACAATTCGTGATGCGGCGCTGGGTAGTGGTTTCTCGGACTTTGTATTAAGATTCTATGCACAACATGTATTCTTGCTACCTATTGTCATGCTTGGATTAATGGCAGTGCATTTCCCAAGATTCTTGGTATTTGATGTACCTATGGTAATGGCAATTGGTGGTGCTATTTTGATCACTGGTGGGGTATTCCCAATTGATATGGGGTTCAAGTTTGAACCCACGGTACCGCCCGGTGTCACCGTTCCTGAATGGTATCTTACAGGAATCTATGCATTCATGAGGACACAATATGACAAATTTGTTACAGGTTTACTGTGGCCGTTATTATTCATCATATCATTCGTATTGATTCCATTTATTGACCGATACAAGAAATTCTCTTGGAGAGATAGACCAATCATTACTGCATTTGGAATTACAAGTCTTGCGCAAATTATGGTTACAACCTACTGGGGTTTCTATATCTCACCAGATACAAAACTTCCATTAGTTGAGCGTTTGGTAATTGATCCAATATTCTTCTATTCTACAATGATCTTGTTGGTACCTCTAGGATTTGGATTTACTTACATGATGATTAAACTTGCAAATGAAGCTGAAAGAAAATCAAAACTTGCTAAAAGTAATGGTCCACAAAAAGTAGCTACCATTAATTTATCTGAAAAATGGATTAACTGGTTATTGGTTGCACTATTGGCTTTCCAAGTATTCCTAAACATTGCAGCATACAATGCAGCATTGACGGGAATGAAGAATGTTTCATTGTTCTTTATAGGAATTATACTGTTAGTCTTTGCAGCATTCTTCCACGTGTATAGATATGCAATGAGTCAACAAAAGAATGCACCTCCACCTGCACCTATACCTGTAGTTGAGGAGAAACCAAAACTAGCAGAACCTGAAGTACCTGTAGAACAGAGTAACCTTCCAGAATCTGAAAAAACATCTGATGCAAAATCATCTCCAAAAGAATTGGTTCCTGAAGCATCGATTCCAAAAACTCAAGCAGATGTGGGCGTTGGTGTAAATAATAATTCAAATGTCGGCTCTAACGATGTTGATGGAGTGAAAAAATTATGAGCGGTCCCACATCAAGTCATGCATATGGTATTGGGATGATTGCATTAGTTATTGGCATGTCTGCATCTGTCGTATTTTATACATCATTTTATCTTCCTGAATCATTGGCAAAACCATCTGTATCTGATCATATTTTACATCCTGAAGAAGATTTTATTATTGAAATCGTTCCAGGTGCAGTAGTTGAAGGAAATCCAAACTATGTTCCAAACAAACCTGTTGTGGCGTTAACAGTTAACAATAAAGTAATTTGGCAGAATAATGATGACACGGCTCATACGGTAACTCCTGATCATAGACAAACTGATAGTTACAGTGGAGACTTTGGTTCATCTGGAGTTTTGAAACCTGGAGACAGCTATGAATTCCTATTTACTGAACCACAAGATGTTCCGTATCATTGTACACCTCATCCTTGGATGGAAGGAACTATTTCTGTAGAATTGAGTAGATTCTAGTTAGAATATTTTACAAATATTATCTGACTTTCAATTTCTTTATGTTGCTCAATAATTGACACTCTAAATTTTACTTCATATTCTTGGCTTGGTTCAAAATTAATTATTGCAGTAAATTCTGCTTTATCTTCAGGCATTACATCCTTGTTGATGAACAATCTTGAAACATTTTGTGATATTTTTTTTCCATTATATGATTTGTAAATAATATGTTCATTTGAATCTAAAATTGTGGTATTAACTACTACACCATCATATCTTCCTGGATATGAAACTAAAATGGTTCCTTTAATTTCAGAATTTGGATGAATATTTGTTGAATTTAATTTGAATTCTAAATCTTTCACAAAGTCTTGTTTGTAAATTAGAATAATAATTTTGTTAAGTGGGCCCAAAGGGCTTCGATCCCTTGACTTTTGGATTAGAAGTCCAACACGCTATCCATGCTGCGCCATAGGCCCAGAAACCTAAAAATTAATTACCATTTTAAGGGTTTACAGCCACTTTTTTTGGTAATTTTCTCTTTCCATTTTGAAAAGAAATTGTTGTGCATATCCTGCATATGGGCCAAAATGATTTACGATTTTTTCGTGAAGAATTTCATACTGTTTTTGAGTAATTGATTTTGTTTCTAATTGAAATTTATCTGAATAGTATTTTTCTAATATTCTGATCATCCATCTATCTAATGGAAAAGATTCTAACTTATTTAATGAAAATAATAAAATACAATCTGCAACTTTATTTCCTACTCCTGGAATTTTACAAATCTCTTCCTTTGCATCTGGGTAATTGCATTTTTTCAAGTTTTCAAAATCTATTTTTTTTAAAACTACCATATTTACAGCATCTTTGATAAATTTAGCACGATAACCTACTCCACAACTCTTAATTTCGTTTATTGATGCTTTAGCAAGATTTTCTGGTTTTGGAAATAAAAAAAACTCTTTATTTTCAAATTCAACTTTTTCTCCAAACTTTATTGATATTTTTTCTAAACTATTTTTGATTTTTTGAATATTAGAGTTGGATGATACAATAAACGAAATCAAACATTGAAATGGGTCTTGCTCTAAAATTCTTAATCCTAAATATTGTTTCACAGCTTTTTTAGTCACATCATCTTTGGAAATTGATTTAATTATTTTTTCAATATTATCTCTTTTTCGAAAAAAATCTGTTTTTGTATTTTGATATGATTTGATTATCCCTGTTTTTGATATTTTTAAAATATCTTGTCCGTTAACTCCATACCAGATATCATTATTTTTTTTCCAAAGAAATACTTGACCGCTATTGATTGAATTTTTTACATTTATGATACTATTATTTTGCAAATTATATGGATATTTCTTCATTAACTGCAGGTGCATGTGTTTCAAAACCAAATTTCTCATGAATTTCTTGAGCGAAAATTTGACATGATTCTGAATCTCCGTGAACTGTCCATACCTTTGGATTTCCTTTAATTTTCTTAATCATGTCAAACAATTCTTTTTTGTCTGCATGTCCTGAAAATTGAAATTGTTTAACCTCTGCTTTTACCTGAAGATCTTTACCTCTAGTTGAAACCATCCCTGTATCTAGTAATTTTTTACCTGGTGTACCTTCACCTTGATACGATACAAGTGCTATCCCATTTTTACTATCAAAAGACAATTGCTGTAAATAATACACTGCATTTCCTCCCACTAACATACCAGCTGGAGATATTACGACACAAGGTTCTCCCATTGCACGTTTTCTTTCTGCATGTTCTCTAATTGCAGTTGCACTTTTGATTGCTTCAGAAAATACTTTAGGATCTCTTAGATATTCTGGATGTTTAAACATTATTTCATTAACTTTTAGTGCCATTCCATCCATGATGATTTTATGTTTAAAATTTGAACTTCTCAAAATACATGCTATTTCTTGAGAACGCTCTACCGAAAATGACGGAATAAATAAAATTCCTTTTCTATCCATTACTTCATTTGCAAATTCTATTAATTCAGTTTCTGATTCTTTTCTTGGTTTTTGTTCTGTTTTTGCATAGGTACTTTCAGTAATCAACATATCAATTTCTCCTATGTCCATATCCATCTCTCGAAGCATCCTTGAGCCATTTGTTTTGATATCACCTGTGTAGAAGAGACGTTTTTTCTCAGATTCTACTAATACAGTGCTTCCACCAATTACATGTCCTGATTCTCTAAATTCAAAAGTTGCATTTCCTTTGGTTACTTTTTGTTTGAATCCAACTTCTTTTGCATTTTTCATCATATTATTTAATTCAGGCAAATCAAACGGATGTGCATTTTTTTCAATTTTTAACATGTCATTAATTAATAATTTTGAAAGGTCAAATGTTGGAGGTGTAGCGTATACGTCAGTATTTCCACTGACAAATAGAGATGGAACATTTCCTGAATGATCTAAATGCGCATGTGTGATAATAATTGCATCCAAATCCTTTGGCTTTACATGAAGTGGATACTTTGGAGGAGAACCTCTTCTTCCAAACATTACACCATAATCAAGTAATAATTTAGTACCATTACAATTGACTAAAAATCCTGATCTACCTACTTCGTTTGCAGCACCTAAAACTTTAACATCCAAGAATTAAAATGAATTTTTATCTACGTTAAAACCTTCTTAGAGGCGATTCGATCATTACGCCTATCGTGTAATCTACAAAAGCTTTAATTAGTGTAAGCTAAGATTCGATCCTCATGGGAAGAAGTTTCGCAGATTGGTTAGCACAGCAAGACCAAGCCGTAGTCGCAAAGACACGTGCTGGTGATGAAGCAAACAAACCACTCTTAAACCAACTCAACTGGATTTGGGTAAACAATCTTATGAATAAGAAAGCAGACCTTAATCCTTCTTCAGCAGAACTACTTGACTGGGTAACCTCAGGTCAAATAGATGCAATGAGAAAATAAACGTGCACAACACGTTGTCTTTTTGTTTTTTAAATTTCTTAATCTAGATTCTGCGCATACATTTTGAATCGATCATTTTCATAACGGAGTTATGAATTTTGATCATGGTTTAAATAGGTACCAAGCAATCTAATTCTTGTAATGCCAATAGCAATACTTCCAGACATTGATGAACAAAGATGTATCGGATGTGCACTATGTGTAGAAATCTGTACAACTCTTGGTCCTGATGTCCTTAGAGTCAAACCTGTTGAAGGCTGGAAGAGAGGTAAAGCATTTGTTTTCTACCCAGAAAGATGTATTTCTGATGGTGCATGCATAGGTGTATGTCCAACAAAATCAATCTTTTGGATGAGACCAATGAATTACACAGCTGGACAACCAGTACCTCTTCACAAAAACGGTATCTTCATTAAAGGTTGGGCTGAAGACGCCGCTCTATAAGCAGCATCTTTTAGCACATTCTTTTTTCTTATTTTTAATTACGCAAAAGATTTTTTCTTGATCTCTTTTGGCAAACTCTTCACAAAATATTTTAAGAATTTGTCTTCTTTATCAAAATAAATTTCAGAAAATTTATTGTTTGCAAAGAAATCATTCCATGTTTTTTCAAATACAGGAAATTCATTTGGTTCAAAGTTTATTCTAGAAGTTTCATGATGTGCTGCTGGAAAAATATCTGAAATCTCAATTGGTATTAATCCTAAAAGTGGATCATATTGGCAAACTTGAAATGATTTGAAATCTTTAGTTTTCTTTTTTAGGTTAGTATATTCATGTGAAAGGTATCCTGGTTTTGAACTTGATTCTTTGGTTATGATCAATTTCTTTTTCTTTGATTTGAATTTTCTAACCGTATTGTGGAATGATTGAACTTCTGGTCTATATTGATCCTCCTTGCTGAATAAGAAAATTGCTTTTTCTTTGAATTTTGGAGTCCCTAAACTTAAAAATTCATAGTTTTCAGTCATAACTTCAATCATCTCAAATAACTTTGGATGGGCCCTTGCTTTTTTAATCACATACTCCCATAATCTTCCTTCATGGATTGCTTGTTTTACTTTGTCGACTTCTAGTTTAATTGCATACAAATTATGAACTGCTAACTGATTGATTTTTTCAGTGGCCTCTAATTGACGAAATTCATCTGGAGTATATTTTGAACATATTTCACAATTGCATGGAAATATGGAAATATCTGATAAATATCGTGTACCATCATCTGTGATGTATCTGAGTTGTTTTGCATAAAGCATGTATGATGCTGAATCGAAAGTATCACATCCCAAAGCTATTGCAAATGGTATGGTGAGTGGGTGTCCTGCACCAAATAGATGTAAGGGAATTGAATGTGGCATCTGTTTTTTTGCGGCTACTATCATTTGTGCTAATAATCTATACTCATATGATTCCATAAATTCAACTGGACTTCCTAATGCGAGCATTTGAAATCCCATTTTGACTAAACTTTTTGTAGATTTTCCAACAAGATCAAAATGCTCACCTCCTTGAATTGGACCTATCCAAATTTGACCATTATCTGCACTATCTTCTAGAGTTTGTTTACAAACATCTAGTGTATGTTTAACGTAGGCCTCTGCTTTTTTAATTGGCATTCCATACCCTGTTGGTTTATCAAGTGGAATTGCAAAATCAGTTAAGATACCTCTTTCAAAATTTGCCATGTCTGGTGGTAATACATCAACATCTCCATATTCAAGAACTTGATAACCTCCAGAATCTGTCATTACTCCGCCATCAAAATTAATTATTTTGTGAATTCCTTTCTCAACTGCTTCATCACCATAACTATTTCTTGTAATGTAGGCATTAGTAATCACTAAATCAAAACCAATTTCTTTAATTTTTTTAGATGGAATTGTCTGTTTGACTGGATGAATAACTGGCACATAAGCTGGGGTCTCAATTTTCCCATGATTGGTATATAGAGTTCCAATTCTTCCAGCTAAATCAGTTTTAGAGATTTCAAACAAGTAATTACACAAATTCAAAGGCGTTATTTAATCAATCAGCAAAAAATTTTCCTAAATCATTATTTTTTCTTACTAAATCTAGCCAATCTACTACTTCATTTCCTTTTTTATTCATAATTACACTCATAACTTTTTCAAACGTTTCTGCAACTGATTCCTCACTGACGCTAATTTGAAATGTTTTTTCTTGAAATTTACCCATTGTATCATTTGCTATAATCCCTAAAATCTCACTACCTACATTGTCTCTGATTTTTACATTATCATATTTTCTATTTTCATAAACTGGAATCAAATCATATGGACTTCTTCGTAATACTATCATTAGTTTTACTTGGTTTTTTCTTAGGACATATGGTGCTAAATGCCCTACGATAATATTGTTTTCGGAAATTTTTGATTCAAGAATTTTTTCAAGCACTTCGACATCTACGTCATTTACATCACCATTTTTTTCAAATAGTTCTGAATCTTTTGCAATTTTATTAATATCAATTATTGGCAAATTCATTTTATCAGCAATTAGTTGTGTGATTGTGTGCTTTCCTACACCTGGATTACCTGTAATTACTATTGACATGATATGAAATCATGATTAACTAGATTAAACGATTTCTGCAATACTAATAAGTAGAATTAGATTTTTGTCAGTATTGCAAATTGGTTTATTAGGAAAAGCAAATGTTGGTAAATCTACATTTTTCTCAGCTGCAACTGAAACACCTGTTGCAACAGGAAATTTTCCTTTCACAACAATTGAACCCAATATGGGAGTAGCATTTGTAAAAGCAGATTGTGCTTGCAAACATTTTGAAATTAAACATGAAAATGAATTATGTGTAAATGGTACACGTTTTATTCCTGTTAAACTCATTGATGTTGCAGGGTTAGTACCTGGAGCTCATGAAGGTAAAGGGTTGGGTAATCAGTTTCTTGATGATGCACGACAAGCTGAAGTTTTAATCCATGTTGTTGATATTGCTGGAACAACAGATATTCAAGGACAATCTGTTCCAGTTGGAACTCATGATCCATTAGAAGATGTATCTTTTGTACAAGATGAATTTGATCAATGGTTTGCAGATATTTTAAAAAGAGAATGGGATAAAATTACCCGAGAAATAGATCAGAAACGTGCAAAACTAACTGATGGTATTGCAAAAAGATTTTCTGGATTGGGAATTAAAGATTTTCAAGTTCAAGAAATCCTTCAAAAATTAGGATTCATGGCTAAAAATCCAAAAGAATGGGTAGATAATGATATTGAAACTTTTGTCAAAGAATTAAGAAAAAATACAAAACCGATGATTATTGCAGCAAACAAGGCAGATCTTTGTCAAGACTTGGACATAATTAAAAAAATTCCTGATAATGTAATTCCATGTAGTGCAGAAACTGAATTACTTTTACGAAAAGCATCAAAAGCTGGAATTGTAAATTATTCTTCTGGAGATGAAGGGTTTACTCCTGTTAAAGGAAAAGAAATCCCTCCACCACAACAAAAAGCACTTGATTTAGTAAAGTCAGTTTTCTCAAAAATTGATTCAACAGGAATTCAAAAAATTCTAAATACTGCTGTTTTTGATTCTCTAAAATACATCGTTGTGTATCCTGTAGAAGATGAAACTAAACTTACTAACAAAGATGGAGTAATTTTACCTGACACAAAATTAGTTCCACAAGATTCTACTGCTAAAGATTTGGCAGGATTAATCCATGCAGATATTGCAAAGGGGTTTTTGCATGCAATAGATTGTAAAACAAAACAAAGAATTGGTGGAGATCAAAAACTCAAAAATGGCGATGTGATCAAAATTGTTTCTACGTTAAGTCGTGGTTGATGTGCTGGGATTAGGAATAGAAAGTACTGCTCACACATTTTCTTGTGCAATAATTGAAAAACATGGAAAAAAAGGAAAAATTCTTTCAGACATACGTAAAATCTATCGCCCTGAAGAAGGTGAGGGAATCCATCCTCGAGAGGCATCACGACATCACATTGAGAATAGTTCCCAAGTACTTTCTGATTGTCTTCAAGAAGCAAATGTAACCGTCAAAGATTTGGATATTGTTTCATATGCTGCAGGTCCAGGGCTGGGCCCATGTTTACGTGTGGGTGCAGTAGTTGCTAGATCTCTTTCTTCGTATTACAAAATTCCAATATATCCAGTAAATCATGCGATTGGACATATCGAGTTAGGAAAATTACTAACTGGTTCTGCTAATCCTCTTGTACTTTTAGTCTCAGGAGGGCATACTATGCTTTTGGCATTTCTAAATAAGCAATGGAGAGTATTTGGAGAGACATTGGATATTACTCTAGGTCAATTATTAGATCAATTTGGACGTTCAATTGGGTTTGCATCTCCATGTGGAAAAAATATTGAAGAGTTAGCATCTACATCTTCCAATTATGTTACTTTACCATATTCTGTAAAAGGCAACGATGTATCTTTTTCTGGATTATTATCTGCAACAAAGTCTGCTGCAACAAAAAATAAGGTAGATGCTTGTTATTCACTTCAAGAAACTGCATTTGCTATGATAAGTGAGGCAGTAGAACGTGCTCTATCATTCACAAGAAAAAAAGAATTAATGATTGTTGGAGGAGTTGCTGCTAACAAACGATTATCTGAAATGCTAAAAGATGTTTGTAAAAGACATGGTTGTAAATTTTTTGTTGTTCCATTAAAATACGCTGGAGATTGCGGAAGTCAAATTTGTTGGACTGGCTTATTGGAATCTCAAATAAAATCTGGCGTAGAATTAAAAGATACATTTGTTACTCAATCTTGGAGATTGGATACTGTAAAAGTTGAATACTAGTTTTTATTTTCACTAATAGTTTGCTCTATAATTTTAACCCAACTTTTAGTGTTGAATACTCCGAACTTGAAAGTTTGTTCTCTATCATCAGTTTTTGCTGTAAAGCATACTTTTTTCATCAATAAACCTTCTTTCCATGTCTTTGTTACTTTATCTAATGAAATATCTAAAACTGTGTCTCCAAAATGTTTAGAAAAATCCATTATTCTTGCATTAGTTTTATCAAATGCCAATCTCTTGTTTGTTAATGTTAAAATTCCTGCTCCTAACTTATCCTCACTACAGTCTTCTTGTTTAATTCGTTTTTCCCCGTCATCCATGATTAATTTTTATTGAATTCTTCTGGTTATAATGTTAATGAAATTAGTCAAAAAAGGTGCTGAAGCAGATTTGTATCAAACCAAATGGCAAAATTCAAAGGCAATATTAAAAATTAGAAAAATCAAAACTTATAGAAATTCTTTACTTGATTCAAAAATTCGTAAACAAAGAACGATCAAAGAATCTCAAATGCTTTCACTTGCGAAATCATTTGGAATACATACACCTCTAGTTTACTTTGTAAATTTAGATGAAACATCAATAACTATGCAAGAAATTCCTGGCAAACCCGTACATGATTTATCTGAATCAAAAATTATTGAAGTGTCTAAGGATATTGGAAAACTTGTAGGTACATTACATAAGAATGGAGTAATGCATGGTGATTTAACAACTTCAAATTTTATTTTATTTAAAAATACTATATTTGTAATTGATTTTGGGTTATCTCAAACTTCAATAAAACCTGAAGATCATGCTGTTGACTTGAGATTAATTAAAGAAATTCTCAACAGTGCTCATGCTAAAATCATGTTGTCCTCATGGAAAAATTTCCTCAGTGGGTACAAGTCCATTGTTGGTTATTCCTATTACTCTAAAATAACTAAACTAGTTTTAGAAATTGAAAGTCGTGGAAGATATGCACAAGTCGTTTGATCTATTTTTTGTCTCCTCTAATAGTCACAAATATCAAGAAGCAAAGACCATTTTAGATTCTCTGGGAATTAATCTTGGATTTTTAAAATCTAATTTAGAAGAAATTCAATCACATTCGCTTAATACTATTGCAATGGCAAAAGCCAAGGATGCATATTCTAAATTTAAAAAACCTATCATTATTGAAGATGATGGTTTATTCATTGATTCGATTGATGGATTTCCAGGTCCGTATTCATCATATGTTTTTAAAACTATTGGGAATAAAGGAATTTTAAATTTATTAAAAAATAACAGAAAAGCAAAATTTGTTTCAATTATTAGTTATTGTGACAAAACAATTTTGCAATCATTTGAAGGTAAATTAAATGGAAGAATATCTAAAATTCAAAAAGGTAAAGGTTGGGGGTATGATCCAATATTCATTCCAAATAATTCTAATAAAACATTTGCAGAACTAAATAATAAAAATGAATTATCACATAGATACAAAGCATTAAGAAAATTTTCTAAATGGTATTTGCATAAGTAGGGATAAAACGATCAATATGTCGTTCATTATTTTGTAATATGGAAATTCTTGAAACAATACTTTCATCCATTATAGAAAATATTTTACTTTGCTTTGCAATTTCTTCACTGAAACTTTTTATTTCTTCCATTTCTAACATGTTTTCATATTCTAATCTATTTGTTGAGCGGCCAATATGCATATATGATTTAATTTCAATAAAGTGTGGACTCGCTTTTCTAAACATTTCTGCAAATGCTGGAATTGATTCTTTTTGATCATTATGATCTCTGATCAATGTAATTCTTAACACTGTTCTTGTTTTCAAATCTTTTAACATGTCAAGTGTGCTATTCCATCTTTCCCATGAATCATCATATCTTGGCTTGTTTATTTTCATAAATGATTCATAATCTGCAGCATTTGTTGACAGATACAATTGTGTTGGCAATGCATCTTCATCTTGTAATTTTTGAATCATATCTGGTTCTTGTCCATTGGTTACAAGAAAAATTGATTTTGTTGCTTCAAATGTTTTTAGATATTTAATTAATTCTGGTAGTTTAGGATACATTGTAGGTTCTCCAGAAAGTGAAATAGCATAATGTGCAGGCAATAAAGATTCATCTAATCTTTGTTTATCATTTCTTGAATCGCCATAAAATCCATTGATCAATTTTTTTCGTTCAGCCATTAATTTTGTTAAAATCTGTTCTGGCTCTGCAACTTGTTCTGGTTTCATTTGCATTGAATCGTAAAATTCCATTGGTCTCCAACAATATACACATCGATTTTCACAATACATGCCAGCAGGGGAAAATTCCATACACCTATGAGTTGAAATTCCATAAAACTTGTGTTTGTAACAACTACCTTCATGCTTGTATGATTTTTTTGTCCAATGACAAAGTCCTACAGTTGAATGATCTGCTACGCCATATTTTGCTTTTTTTAATTGTGCCGTAATTACAGGTCTGATTTGAAGTAATTGCTCTTCTTCTTCAACTGTTTCACCTGAACAACTCATTAGTTCAGATCGTGTTTTGGTTTACTTAAATTAATCGAGATTTTTTGTCCAACATGGAAACTCTTCTCAAATTTATTGATATTTCTAGTCGATTTCAGAGTGAGGTTTAATAACTGGATCCTCGACGTATTTTTAGGCTTTGAAAAAAATACACTCTATATCATTCCTATTCTTACTTGTCGCTACATTGACTAGTATGCCTATCAATCCTGCTTTTGCCGCTGATGACTTAGACAATGATGGCGTTGATGATTCTATAGATGCATGTCCTAATTTACAAGAAGACTATGAAGGAACCATAGATGGATGTCCATCAAATTTTGTTCCATGGTATGATGAAGATTATGATGGTATAGAAGATCATATTGATCAATGTCCAAATCTCAAAGAACAATACAATAAATTCCAAGACGAAGATGGTTGTCCTGATAATCTTCCAGGAAGTGGAGATGGTGGTGCAGCAGATTCTGACGGTGATGGTATTATTGATTTGATAGATAATTGTCCAAATCAACCAGAAACATTCAACGGTATTGATGACATAGACGGCTGTCCTGATTCTTATGGTTCAGGTGACAGAGACTTGGACGGTGTTCTAGATTACTTAGATGAATGTCCACTAAGTGCTGAAACTTACAATAGATTCCAAGACCATGACGGATGTCCTGATTCTGTTAACGATTCTAATTTTATAGATACTGATAATGATGGCATTCAAGATAAAATTGATTTATGTCCAACTGAACCAGAAGTGTATAATGGTTATAGAGATACAGACGGCTGTCCTGATATTGCATTAGATACTTCATTTGATGACAAAGACGGTGATGGTATTGCTGATCAATTTGATATTTGTCCAAACCAACCAGAAACTTTCAATAGATTTGCAGATTATGACGGTTGTCCTGATTCACTTCCATCATTTGATGGAACACAAAATGATGCAGATGGTGATAGAATTATGGATGCTGATGATGCATGTCCATTAGATCCAGAAAGATACAATGGATTCCAAGACGATGACGGTTGTCCAGACATTCCTCCATATTCAAGTGATGTAGATTCTGATGGTGATGGTATTCCTAATAGTATTGATCAATGTCCTGAAGTAAAAGAAACTTACAATAAATTCCAAGATCAAGATGGTTGTCCTGATTTTGTAGGTACTGATAATGGAGTTCCAGATTCTGATGGTGATGGAATCAACGACTTTAATGATTTATGTCCAAATCAACCAGAAACTTTCAATGGTGTATTTGATAGAGACGGTTGTCCTGATACTAATAATTCTGCAGATAGAGACTTGGATGGAATTCCAGATACTCTAGACCAATGTCCAACTACTAAAGAAGTTTACAATGGATTTGAAGATACTGACGGTTGTCCTGATAGTGTAGATGGCTTGTCTGGCCAAGATTATGATGGTGATGGTATTGCTGATTTGAATGATAAATGTCCTCTAGTTGCAGAAACTGTAAATGGCTATCTAGATCAAGACGGTTGTCCTGATGTTGCTGTTCTAGATTCTGATGGAGATGGAATTAGAGATACCCTAGATCAATGCCCTTCAACATCTGAAACATGGAATCGTTATCAAGACGCAGACGGTTGTCCAGATAACCCAACAGGTGCAGATTCTGACTTTGATGGTATTTTAGATTCTGTAGATCAATGTCCTCTTGATAGAGAAAGATACAATGGATTCCAAGATGAAGATGGATGTCCAGATTATCCTGATTTCATTACTAAATTAGATACTGACTATGATGGAATTGTTGATGATTTAGATGAATGTCCGCTAGTTCCGGAAACTTACAATAAATTCCAAGATTTGGATGGCTGCCCTGATAATGTAGCAGATAACAAAGGTACTCCAGATTCTGATGGTGATGGAATTAATGATTATAATGATCATTGTCCAAACCAACCAGAAACGTATAATGGTATTTTAGATTTGGATGGCTGTCCTGATAATTACATCTTAAAGAATGATCGTGATATGGATGGAATTCCAGATGGAATCGATGCATGTCCAACTGCTAAAGAAACTTACAATAAATTCCAAGATGATGACGGTTGTCCTGATTCTGTTTCTGAATCATTTGTAGTTGATTCTGACAATGATGGAATCAATGATGTATACGATGATTGTCCTCTAGTGGCTGAAAATTACAATGGATTCCAAGATGAAGATGGATGTCCAGATGTTGATGACACTCAACCAGATTCTGACGGTGATGGTGTTCCCGATGTGATGGATATGTGTCCAACACAATCTGAAGTATGGAACAAATATGTTGATTATGACGGTTGTCCTGATACATTACCAATTGGAAATATAACCATTGATAATGATGAAGATGGAATAAACGATGATATTGATTTGTGTCCAAATGAGAAAGAATCTTGGAACAAGTATAATGACCATGACGGTTGCCCAGATATTGCACCAGAACAATCAAGATACAAACACGATGCTGATTTAGATGATATTATCAATGAAAATGACATGTGTCCTCTAGAACCTGAGGATTATGATGGTGATAGAGATACCGATGGATGTCCTGACCCTTAGGAGTATCTTAGAATGAAAAAACAATTTCTTTTAGGATTTTTACTTTTACTAACATCAACTATTGGCATGATGCCAAGTAGTGCTTTTGCTGTAGAGGCAATTGATTCTGATGGTGACGGTGTTCCAAATAATCTAGATCAATGTCCTCATCTTTTAGAAGACTATGATCCACAATATGGTAACAATATTGACGGTTGTCCAGCAGACTTTGTTCCATGGTATGATGCTGATTATGATGGTGTTGAGGACCACGTTGATAATTGTCCTACTGTAAAAGAAACTTACAATAAATTCCAAGATGAAGACGGTTGTCCTGATTTGTCACCTGTTGATGCACAAGGCATTTATGATTCTGATGGTGATGGTTTCCCTGATTTTATGGATTTATGTCCAACTCAACCAGAAACTTTCAATGGTATTGATGACAAAGACGGTTGTCCTGATGATGATATTCAATTAAGAGATACAGATCAAGATGGTATTTCTGATCCTTTAGATG
>ENA-OREN01001357-OREN01001357.1-marine-metagenome-genome-assembly--contig:-NODE-1357-length-29080-cov-5.382650_pt1 | contig 29080 bp, 29 predicted proteins | sample MGYA00248624_ERZ508555 | MGnify/ENA primary metagenome ERZ508555 (study PRJEB26222, sample SAMN06267773) | marine metagenome | isolation source: Saanich Inlet, British Columbia, Canada | place...
GCGATTAGCTCAGTTTGGCAGAGCACCGTGTTCACATCGCGGGGGTCACTGGTTCAAGTCCAGTATCGCCCACCATTTATTTTAACATAGATTTCGGTATTATACGCTGCTTGCCTGGGCGAGATGCGTATTTTTCCACGGCACCATTGCCCCTTCCTGCCCCCAAGACCCTAATTCCAGGGAGAACTAAAGGGACTTGCGTTTGTTTCCCGCGCAACGTAATTTCTACTTAATTAAATTGTTAAATAGGGGTAGGATTCCAATGTTCACAATGAAATCGACAGTATCAGCCATCGTATTTGGCCTCGTAATTCTATTTGGTGGGCAAGCCTTTGCGGCGGAAGATGCGGGTCACAACAAGGATTACCGGACGTTTTATCAAGGCGGCAAAATTGCCTATGGCCAGATCGGAGATTCCTATACCGCCGATCTAGTACTCTATCTGGCCGGCAATCAATTCATGGTTATGGAAGAGCTGGTCCAGGACTTTCTGGCAAAACATAAATCCATCAAAAGCGTCTATGTGGAGACCATACCGCCCGGGCAGATTTTCAAGGGTCAAATCCTGAAACAGGGCATGATCAATGACCAGAAAACGGCGATGAACCCGGACGTGTTTGCCAGCGTCAATCTCGGGCACTTAAAAAAACTCAAAGCCAAGGGCATGATGGACCGCTACAAGATTTATACCCACAACAAGCTCGAGCTGATGATCGCCAAGGGCAACCCCAAGGGCATCAAGGGCGCCAAGGACTTGGCCCGCACCGATCTGGTCAAATCCCTGCCCAATCCGCTGACCGAGGGCATATTCAAGTTTTACGGCTCGGCCATGCTTAAGGACCTGGGTATTCATAAACAGGTTACCGACGGCGCCAATTGCCGCGGCTGCTGGGCGAAAAAGGGCGAAACCTGGTTCACCAAGCGCCATCACCGGGAAACCCCGGACCGCATCGAAAAAGGCACCGCCGATGTGGGCATTGTCTGGACCACGGAAATCATCGAAGCCAAAAAGCACGGCCGCGCCATCGACGGCGTCGCCATTCCGGCGCCCCTCAACAAGGGCGGCGTGGTTGGCTATGCGATCGGCGTCTTGAAGGCCGGGCGCAACCAATCCAACGGCATGCATTATGTGGGCTACTTGCGAACCAAGGCGGCCCAGGGCATTTACGGCAAATATGGATTTGTTTCCGCCACCGATAAAGAGACGGCGTACAAACCGATCCCGTAACATACCAATCGGATATGAACGAAACGGGGAGGCCTGAAAAACGCCTCCCCGTTTTCTATTTCCAGGCGCTCAATCCACCCAAGCGGCGGCGGATCGGAATTTTTTCTAGGCAGCGTCCGCCGGTTTTACGCCCCGTTGCAGGCCCGCAAAACGGCCGAAGCCGTCTTCCAGGGACCATTCGGCAAAGGCGCCGTCGGTCGGCTCGATCATGCGCGCTTCCCAGGCATCGTCGAGGCGGTCCGTATCGAAGCCATACTCCGCCGCGCCCCCCGACGGATTGCGGAAATACCAGTAATAGGCCGAGGTCACATTGTGCCGGCCCGGACCCAGATGGGTCTTCCAGCCCAATTCGTTCATGCGCAGCCCGCCGCCGAACACCTCGTGGATATCGCGCAATTCGAACGCGCAATGGTGGAAGCCCATCTGCCCCGGAACATGCATCAGGAATATATTGTGATGATCGATGGCGCCGTCGCAGCGCAGGAACTTGCCCCGATCCGTATAGGCATCGGTCAGCCTGAAGCCGAGGCGGTCCTGATAAAATTTCGCCGTGCCTTCATTGTCGGCTACCAGAAACACAACATGCGCCAGATGCCGGGGCGTGGCGCCGTCATAGAATGTGGCCAGTTCATTGATGCGGTCTTCGCGGCCCGGCGCGTTGTATTTGGTGCCGGGATCGGCAAGCTCCACCCGCTCCGTAACCCGAAAGCCGATGCCGTAGCCTTCCGGGTCCGTGGTATGAATGGTGCCGTCGTCATCGACGCGCAACTCCCGGTCTTTGGCCAGGTCCTCGGCGAGGGCATCAACGGATGCCTGGTCGGTCGCCGCCCAGATTGTTTCGCGCGCCGTGGAGCCTTCGACCACCGCCGCCGGTAGGGCGGGATCGCCGAATTTGCGCACCTCCACTTTGGCGTTGGAGGTGGTGGCGTAGAGGCCATGATCGGGCGTCTCTTCGATCACCGCCATGCCGTAGTCGCGCCAGAATTTCTTGCAGAGGTCCAAATCTTCGACGCCGAAAACAAGTTTTTCTATTCCAATTAATGCCATTACGGTTCCATCCCTTCGGCGCCAGTCAAACGTAAAGTCCGGCCAAGTCTATCAATAATAAATTACTAGACTCAACGCCGGTGTGCTGATTTACAATGGACACCAAGCCTAAAATCAATCATCCCAAATAATTAAAATTGGCACCAACCTATCTAAGCAAACATATAACGCCAAACAGAAAACCCGGAGGAACGTCATGAATTTCACCAAACATATTACCTTAACCGCCGCCAGCGCCCTTATCGCGGGAGCGATGGCATGGCACCCCGCATCGGCAGCCGAATTCACCATGAAAATCGGCCTCGGCACGTTTAAGGACGTCCAGCATCAATGGTCCGATTGGATGAAAGAGGCCATCGAGGCGCGCTCCAAGGGCCGCATCGAAGTGAAGGTCTTCACCCGTAGCCAGCTCGGCAATATCACCCGCATGGTCGAAGGCGTACAGCTTGGCACCATCGAATCGGTGGTCGCGCCCATGGACTTCTTCGTCGGCATCGATCCCAAGTTTGGCGTGTTCTCGATCCCGACCCTGTTCAAAAACAAAGCCGCCGCGGCAAAAGCCCTCCAGGACCCGGAGTTGAACAAGGAAATTCGCACCATCGGCCTCGACAAGAATGTGGTGCCGGTATCGGTTTTCCCCCATTCCACGGCGCATTACTTTGCCAAAAACCCGATCCGCCGCCTGGAAGACTTCAAAGGCAAAAAGATGCGCGTCAACGCAACGCCCGCCGAGCGGGAACGCATGCGCCGCCTGGGCGGCACCGCGGTTCCGATGCCGCTCTCCGAAGTGGTTCCCGGGCTGCAGCGCGGCGTCATCGACGGCACGATGAGCGGCACTGTCGTCTATGTAGTGTTCGGCTTTGCAAAAGTCGCCAAGACCCTGACCGTGACCAACGATTCGTTGATCCTGTCGGCCGGTCTGGTGAGCAGCAAATGGCTCGCCAAGCTGCCCGCCGATCTGCAGAAGATCGTGATCGAGGAAGGCAACAAGCTGCAGGCCCGCACCACCGCCTTTTCCGACAAATCGGAAAACTTCATGATAAATAAATGGAAGTCGAGCGGCGGCGAATTGGTAGAACTGCCGGCCGCTGACCAGAAAATTCTGCAGAGCAAGCTAGCCAGCGTCGGCGAAGATGTCACCAAAAGCAATCCGTCACTCAACGCTTTTTATAAGCGCGTTCACGCCACCGGCAAAAAGTACTGATCTCCTAGGCGGGGCGGGTTTGATTCAGGCCCGCCCCGGCCAATTGGGGGGCATTTGAATGGCCAACGGAGAGGCAGCGGAGCCCGATAATCGGGAACGCGAATCCGAATCTGGACCGGATCACGTGGCGAAACGCATACCAGAACCCCCGCCCCATCCGGCGCTCAAATATATCTTCGTTACGCTACCGCGTCTCACCGTCGGCACCGCGCTGCTGGCCGGCATCGCTGTCAATTTTGTCAATGTCATCACCCGTCATTTCTTCGGTTTTGCACTTTTTTGGGCCGAGGAGATATTGGTCTTCGGTGTCCTCTGGTCCACCGCCATCGCCGTTATCGCCATCACCTTCAACGGCGATCACTTGCGCATGGATTTGTTCTCCGCGCGGCTAAAAAGCCCGTGGCGGGAAATCGTCAACGCGGCAACGGTGCTGGTATTTTTGTCGGTCTGCACGTTCGTCGCGGTTCAGTCCTACGCCGTCGTATCGGCGTTTGCCGAAACCGGCATGGTCTCGACCACCGTCGCCCTGCCCCTGACCGTCCCCCATTCGGCGCTGCTGGTCGGTCTTTCGCTCATGGTCCTGGCGGTTATTGTTCGCACCCGGTCCTACATCCGCGGCCGCTTTTAGGGACATGCGGGGCATGAACGCATGTTGACCTTGGCCATGGTTGGGTTGCCGCTGGTATTGCTGATCGCCGGCATGCCTATCTTCCTGGTCTTGCTGGGAACCTCCACAGTTATTTTGCTGTTCTTCCTCGACGTGCCGCCGATGATCATCCATCAGCAGATGTTCGGCTCCATCGGCGTCTTTGCCCTGTTGGCGGTGCCGTTCTTTATCTTTGCCGGCGAAATTATGTTGCGAGGCGGCGTTTCCGCTCGGCTGCTGGCCTGGGTGTCCTCCATGCTGGGCGGGGTGCGCGGCAACTTGCCGCTGACTGCCCTCGGCACGGCCACCGTGTTCGGTGCTATATCCGGCTCTACCGCCGCCACCGTCGCCGCCGTCGGCACCATCACCTACAAGCCGCTCCGCAACGCCGGCTATTCGGAGCGGTTTGCGTCCGGCATGCTGACATCCGCCGGCGCCATCGCCAATATCATTCCGCCGTCCATCGCCATGATCCTTTATGGTTTTGCCACCGAAACCTCGATCATCGATCTGTTCGCCGCCGGCATCATACCCGGCTTTCTGCTGGCCGGTGTGTTCGGCACCTACATCTACATCCATGCCCGGCGCGCGCAAATCGGCAAAGGCGATCCGATGTCCTTTGCGCGCTTTGTAGCGGCGTCCCGGGACGGCCTTTGGGCCATCGGCGCGCCGGCGATCATTTTGGGCGGCATCTATTCCGGCATATTTTCGCCGACCGAGGCGGCGGGCGTCGCCTGTGTCTATGGCATTTTCGTCGGCATGGTTGTCTACCGGGAAGTGAACATTCGGGAGCTGTTCGATATCGCGGCCCATTCGGTATACCTGACGGCCCAGGTGTTCATCATCATCGCCGCATCGGGGGTGTATTCCTGGCTCCTGACCGTCACGGGCGCGTCCGCTGAAGCGGTGAATTTCATTTCCGATCTGCAAATGCCGGCCTGGGCGATCTTGCTGATCATAAATATATTCCTCTTGGCCGTCGGCACGGTTCTGGACACCGTCTCGGCGATCCTGGTGCTGACGCCGCTGTTGGCCGACGTGGCCCTGGCGGTCGGCGTCAACCCGGTCCATTTCGGTCTGATCGCGATCTTGAACCTCACCATCGGCACCTTCACGCCGCCCTTCGGCTTTAACATCTTCGTCGCCCAAGCGGTTTTCCGGGTGCCCCTGTCGAGCCTTTATCCGGGCCTACTGCCGTTCATCCTGCTGGCCATCGGGGCATTGTTGGTGATTACTTATGTGCCGGCGCTCTCGCTTTGGATATTGCAGTTCGTCGGCTAACGCATTCATCAGGAGTTTCCCATGGCCCATGAAATTTTGCACTGCGATGAATTGAGCGACCCGGTTGGCGTCTTTGTTCAGGCAACCCGCGTGCCGGCGGGCAGCGACGTGATCCAGGTGTCCGGCCTAACCAGCCGCGCGGCCGATGGCTCGACCTTTGCACCCAATGACATCAAGGCGCAGACCCGCCACATCTTAGAGAACTTGAAGAAAATCCTGGCCGAGGCGGACGCCACCTTGGAGGACGTTGCCAAGGTCACGGTCTACATCACCAATATGGATGACTTCGACGCCATTCACGAAATCCGGCGCGAATATTTCACCAAGACCCGCCCGGCCTCCACCATGGTCGAGGTCTCGAAACTGGTGAACGACGACATGCTGATCGAGATCGAAGCCATCGCCTATACAAAAGCGAAATGAAAATTCGCCCGTTACGGCCAATTTGTGTTTCAATGATGCATCGAAGCGCAAAGGGGAGAGCATCATGTTGTGGGTATTGGTAGGCCTTGGCCTGCTGGTTGGTTGCGCTGTCATGTATGCCGGCTGGAAGTTCATTCGGAAAATGGAATAGCGACCGCCCTGATATCGATGGATTTCGGATCGGTGATGCAAGCGTCGCGGCAAAGGGCGCAACCCGTGCAGACGTCATTGTCGATCACCGGCTTGATCCCCTGCTCCCAATTCAACGCGCCGGGCACCCGGCAGGCATCCCGGCAAGCACCGCATTCGGGCCCCGCGTAAGGCAGACAGCTTTCCGTGATGATCACCGCATCGGCCAGCTTCGGTGCGGGCGGCGCCTCATCCGCATCGGCTTCCGGTAATTTCAGCGCCGCCGGTTCACACACAGTGACGCAAGGCCAATCGGCACAGAGATGGCAGCCCGCAACGGCCAAATCCAGAACCGGCGTGCCAGCGCGCTTGCCGCCCATGTCATCTGGCAATTTGAAGATGATATCGTAGGCGCAAGCCTCGATACAGGCGTCGCATTTTGTGCAGGCATCCAGGAACGCCGCTTCGGCCAGCGCAAAGGGCGGGCGGATGATGTCCCCTTCCAGCCCCAGCTTGCCCACCACCGCATCGCCCGCCATCTTGGCGGCATTTTGCAGACCGAAGCGAAAGAATTCCCGCCGGCTCAGGCTCATTTCGTGTGCTCCTCGCTCATAAGGATATCAGAGCCGCTTGCAGAGCGGGTAATGCCGTCGCAATATTGGCTTGCGCAGCCAGATTGCAGAGGCGCTCCATCTCCTGCGTTAGTTCCTGATCCCGGCGGTTCCGCCCCAAAGCCGCCAATGTTCGGCCACGGGCGATGTAGAATTCGCTCCATGGCAGGGGCTCTGCAAGGGAGAATTCTTCAAGCGCGGCGCAATAGCCCTCGGCACGGTCCCAATCTCCTGCATCGAGAGAAATGTCAATTGCATCGGGATAGAACAGGAAATGATTGTGGCTGACGGAACCGGCCTCCAGCATGCGCACACCTTCGTCCAATGCGTCATATTTTGCGTCCGGCTCGTCGAGGCTGAGGGCGAGCGCGCCCATGATCCCCGGACCCGCAAAGCCATGGCCGACATCTTCGCTTATCGCACGAGCGGCCTCCAAATGCTTGATGGCGACATCCCGCCGACCCTCAACCAGAGCCAGCTTTCCCTCGTATATGAGGCCTTGAGCCTCAAAACGGCGTGCTCCAAGCTGCCCGGCGAGCTCCATCACCCGGCTATTGTGCTGGCGGGTCCCAGCGTGATCGGCCATCACAAATAATACCTGCGAAGCCAAAACTTCGCCAAGCATTTCGGCCCGCTGGTGCCCAACTTTTCTAGCAGTGACGATTGTCGTTAGTCCATTTTCAAGGGCTTCGCTGAGCTCGTTCAGATATATCCGGGTAAAGCCGACCATGGACCCGTTGACCACTTCTATGCCAACAAATCCGTTTTGACGTGCCACCGCAACGCAGCGGCCGAAATATTGATGCGCGGTGGCCATCCGTCCAGCGACATAGCTTGCATCGGCGATACCACCAAGAGCGTTCGTTTCCGCCTCGGCCGAGCCGGCTTGCTTGGCATACTCCAATGATTTCTCGTGCTCGGCGGCGCAGTCCTCGAAACGGCCCATGGGAAAATACAGGTTGCCGCGAATATGGTGAATTTCGGCGCTTTCGCGAACCAGGCCGTTGCCGCTGGCGGCCACTTCGGCCTTGCCAAGAATTTCCAGGGCCTCATCGTAGCGGTCCGCGATGCGTAATCCGGCCGCCAGGCCAAGCCAGGCGCGGCATCGGCCAATATCATCTTCGGCTAATTCAAGGGCCTCGTTATAGGCCTCGACAGACGGCTCGATGGAGCCCAAATCGTGCAACATTTGCCCTTTCATGCAGGTTAATTGGAACTTGTCCGCTCCTTCCGCCGCCAGCTCCAACCCCCGCTCGATCAAACGTAAGGCCTGCTCGTAATGGTAAGATTGGGCCTGCACAGCCGCCGCATGCTGGTAGGCGGCAGCCGCGCCCACATCGTCGGCCCGGTCCAGGTGCTCGGCGTGCAACATAGGATCGCGATCCGCGAACCATTTGGCGGCGCCAAGATGCAGCCGGCCCCGCCTGTCTTTAAGCAGCGAAGCGTACACGCCCTCCTGTATCAACGCGTGGGCAAACAAATAGTCATCACCGTCGGGACGCACCAAGTTGTGTTCAATCAACTTGGCGCAAGAATATTCGGGGTCGTCCACCAGTGCTTGCAGCGTATTCAGTGCGAAGCGCTGACCAATGGCCGATGCCGCCTGCAGCGCCCCTTTGTCCGGTCCTGCAAGCCGGTCAATACGCGTCAGGATCAGGCTTTGGATCGTCGCCGGCACGTCGCCGTCTCTACTTTCCTCGGCGCTCCGGAGAAGCTGCTCTAGAAACAAAGGGTTGCCGCCGGCCCGCTCAATGCAGTTCTGGGCATATTCATCGATTGCACTGGCAAAGGCCGCAGCCATTTGCGCTGACTCTGCCTGGCGAAGCGGGCCAATACCGATGGTCAATAATGGGGCACCGCCGGCGCGGCTGCGCCAGGATTGATCCAGCGGGTCTCCCTCGATACGCGACGTCATCACCAGCAATGCTGGGCTTTCCTGCACCGCAATCGTAATTTGAGCCAAATCAGAAAGGGCCTCACCGTCGGCCCAATGAACGTCTTCGATCACCAATAGCAGCGGCTGGCGGCGGCTCAAACATTGTATCAGCCCAGTGAGCAATGCATGTTTGCCCTGGTGGCGGGCCGCGTTGTTCATGGCGTCATAAATGCCCTGTAGTTCGGCCGGCTGCGGCAGATTAAGCAGATCGTTGAGGAATACCTGTTGGTCGGGCGCGTACAGTTCGCCGTCAAGGGCCACTGCCGCTCCGGCCTCGCGCGCCGGAATATCGCTGTCGGCGGCAACGCCAAGCAGGCTGTATACCAGTGTGCGAATGGCGTCTTGGCCCTCGCCGACACCAAAATCAAAGTTGAGACTCTTATGACAGGCAAACCCCAATTTTTCAGCATTGGCCTCAAATTCACGGACCAGCCGTGTTTTCCCCATTCCCGCCTCGCCGCGCACCAACATCGCCTGGCCCATGCCTGTTTCCCGGCAAGATTGGAGTGCGCCATTAAACTGGGCGGTTTCGGCCCGCCGGCCAATCAGCGGGGATTGCGACCGTGCCGCCCCATCCGAACGCACGGCCAATGTCCGCCACGGAACCACGGGTTTTTCAAATCCCTTGACCGCTGTCTCGCCTAGCGGGCTGCAATCGATCTCTGCTTCAACGACCTGATGGACGGTATCGGATATGATCGTCTCGCCAGGGTCCGCCAAACTGTTGAGGCGGGCGGCGAGATTGGCGGCGGCGCCGGTGACCGCATAACCGGTCACATCCTCGGGATTTTCCGTGCCCTGCCCGGCGACGATGACGCTGCCGCTGGCAATGCCGATATGAACGGCAAGGTTCCGGCCTTGCTTAATGCCGAGCGCCGTCATTGCTCTATGGGTCTCGAACGCGGCGCGCACCGCCCGCATGGGATCGTCGGTATGGGCGACGGGAGTGCCGAACAACGCCATGACTTCGTCGCCCACATGGCGGTGCACGGTACCGCCATGGTCCTCGATAATCCGGTCTATGGAATCGAAGACAAACCCCATCAGTTCGTGAAGCTCTTCGGCGTCGAGCGCATCCGTAAGCTCGGTGTAACCGGAAAGATCGGCAAAAAATATGGTCAGTTGACGACGTTCACCTTCGGGAGGCGGCGCCGTAATGATTTGAGGTTCGAGGGGCGGGCCATCACCCGCAAGCTTCTCAATCGCCTTCAGCAGACGCTTGCGGTCGCCGAGCTTTTGAATTCCCAGGTCCTTGAGGTCGTCGTTCGTCAGCTCCGCAAGCAGGTCCCCATCCACCCCATTCTCGTCGAATGCGGCGGCATGCTCCTCTAAGCCAAACCCCTCCAACCAAGCGCGAACATTCATACTTCGGCCGCCAATTTTTATAAGCCATCCTTGAGCCGGTGCAGCACAAGTAAGCTTACCCTACCCAATTTTCGCGACCATTTAAATTGGCAATTCACTTAGCCCGGGTACCGGTCAGCGCCCCAATTCGTTGGCCTGGCGGATTTTGCCGCTTACGGCGCGGCGTCTTTGGATCACATTGACTGCGAACAGTATGAATATCAAAAGCCCGACAACCAATCCGATGGGCCCGAACGCCGGCGCCGGCCCGACCCGCAAAGGCAGATCGAGCACATAGGTTTCGCCGCCCGCATCGAAGCTGGCGCTGACCATATAATCGCCGTTTTCATGATAGACATAGCGTTGCCGGTAGACATTGTCGTCGTTCGGCTGGGCGCCCAATCTTGCCGGCGCGCCGCCAAGCCCGATCATCGACAACCAGCCATCGTCCTTAGTGTGGAAAGCAACTTTGCCCTGGTAGGACTTGCCCGTATCCCGGTGCTTGATGTGAAGATTGATGCGCCCCGGCTCGTTCGGTTTCGGAAAGGCCGGGTAAATCATATAGGTCACGGAAAATTCTCCGATTTCCGATTCCCCCTGCAGGGCCGGCGGCGTGTTCGAATCTTCGTTCAGCGCATAGGCCGGTCGGCCAAGCACATGATGCGCCAGCACAGCGTCCGCAAACAGGGTGGCGGTCATCATTACCAAAATAATGCCGGCGGCTCTGGTGATCCATTTCAGGGTCATGATCAGGCTCCTTGCTGAATTTTACTTTTTTCCGGGCGCGCCACAATCCAAATAGGCTGGCTCGGATGCGGGCATACTTCGACACAGAGGCCACAGCCGACACAGCCGTCTTTGACGATCGGGCGGTACTGGTTCCAGTGTTTGTAGGCGATGGCCGATTTGCCTTGCGGGCAAATGCTGACGCAGGCACCGCAGATGCCCTTGTCGACCCAGGGGTAACAGGCGGCGCGGTCGATGCGGGCAACACCCATATTGATTTCGGTGCGCTTGACCACCGTCAGCGCTTCGGTGGGGCAGACGTTCATGCATTTGTTGCACAGAATGCAGCCTTTTTCCGACGCGTCGATATAGGGTGTGTTGATTTGGGTGCCGCCGCCGGATTTATGAAACTTGATGCAGCGGGGCGGGCACACCTCGCCGCAAAGACCGCAGCCGATGCAGGCGGCGGTGAAGGCGGCTTCACTTTTGAGCGCGCCCGGCGGGCGCAGATAATTGCGCCGTGCTTTAATCTTGTTGGCGATATCGATGCGCCGTGGGATCGGCCTGTCCCCGGCCGGCGCCAGCAGCCGCGCAAACCCAAACGGCAGGGCTGCAATGCCGAGCAAAGCTGCGCCGGCAGATAGTTTTTTAAGGAGGCCGCGCCGCGTCATTCCGCAGCCTCTTCGAAATCCGCTCCGCTTTCGCGCTTGTACTGGCGGCCCAGATGACCCGGCCCTTGCGCAGGGTGATCGCGGAAGCCCACGGTGAAGGTGAGCGCATCGGTGGGGCAGACGGCGATACAGGCGGCGCAGTTGGTGCATTCCTGACCGAAGCCGTCGCGCAATGGATCAAGGCCGAACTCGCACACCACATTGCATTTGGCGCAGTCGTTGCAGCTCTCCACAATGCGCTGGATGCGCAGTGCCCGGTAGCGACCGAGCAGCGAATAAAGCGCGCCGCCGGGACACAGGTAGCGGCAAAAACCCCGCCGCGAGACCAGAAGATCGAACAACAACGTGCCAAGAAAAAATACCATGCCGGCGCCAAAGCCGCCGACGGCGATACCGAAATAGGCCTCGCGCCCGACGATGGCGGGCGGATAGATGGCGGCGATGATCACCGATCCAGTGGCCGCCGACAGCACCAGCCCCAGCGCCAGCACGCCGTATTTGATGCGCTTATCAAACTGGTAGTCGCCGGTCCTAAAGCCGGCCCAGCGCAGCCAGGCGGCCAGGTTGCCGTTCAGCTCGTAAATGAGATTGGCCGGACAAATCCAGCCGCAGAAGAAGCGCCCGAAAATGGCGGTCAGCACAATCGGAATGAGGGCGGTCAGCGCGAACGGCCAGTACACCGACAAAGACGCCGCCATCTGGGCCAGGGGTGCCAGCGGATCGGACAGGCGCAAACCCCAGAAGGTGCCCGACCAGGTGGTGCCCTTGAGGGCGTCCAGATCCTCTGCCGGATCGGACGTGAACGGGTCGGTCAGAAACTCCATCACATCGAAGATGCGTTTTTCCGACGGCGCCAGAAGATCGTAGGCGTGCGCCGCGTTGTAGGTCTGATAAAGATGCAGGAACGGGATCAGGATCAGCATCAAGGCCACAACAATAAGGCTTGCCCAGCGCAGCTTGTTCAAATGCCGCCAGAGAAAGAATGGTTTGCTTGGGTGCATGGCCGCCCTATCCGTTCCCGGTCCCATGGTTGGGAACAATGCGGATGGCTTGCGGCATCTGGATGCAGGTGCGCTCGCACAGCCCGCAACCGACGCAGTCATTTAGAACATGGGGCTGCTCCAACCGGCCGACGCGGATGGCGACATCGGCCAGCGGGCAGGCCCGGTAGCAGACGCCGCAGGTCTTACCCTGCCAGGAGAGGCACAGCTCCCTATCAACCACCGCGTGGCCCATCTTGACCCCTTCGATGACCGCCTTGGCTTCGCGCTTGATCTTCGGAATGGCGCCGGTGGGGCAGACATCGCCGCACTTCATGCAAAGGATGCAGGCCTTTTCCCGGGCCTTGATATAGGGCGTACCGATTGACGAGGCACCGTTCTGCAGGCCAAAGAACTTGATGCAGCGGTTCGGACATACTTCGCCGCACTGGCCGCAATTGATGCATTTCGACAGAAACGTTTCTTCGTCATGGGATCCCGGCGGGCGAATGTAGCGCAAACTTGGCCTATTGCGCGCCGCCATCGCGCCCGCCGGCGCCGCCACGGCGGCAACCGCCCCGGCGCCGATGGCTTTTAAGAAATTCCTCCGCTTCATAGCAACCTACCTGTAATTGCCTTTGCTCCATTCGGGCGGACCAGGTTCCCGAGGCCGGTCCGCCCAAAATTGATCTATGCCCGCATCATATTTTTTCGATGCGGGCGGCGCTTTTCTTGAAATCCACCTGGCCGGACACCGGATCCCAGACCCGGCTGGTCAAACCGTTGGCCAGCCATTTGTTCTTTTTGGGATCCGCACTATCGGCGACCGACAGGTTCCAGGGGCCGAACATATAGCCTCTCGGTACCGAGTTGCGGGCCGGTTTGACGAGCGAGTTGACGCCTACCTGAGCGCGCGCTTCGAGCGAGCCTCGGCGGGTGACGACGCGCACCTTCTCGCCGTCCTTGATGCCCAAATCCTTGGCGTCGTCCGAGTGCATTTCCACATACATCTCCGGCACCAGCCTTCGCGTCGTTGCCGAACGGTTGGATTTGGCGGTATGGAAATGCTCGTAAACCACGCCGAGACCGAACCAATAGGGAAATTTGTCCTTGGGCACCTTGTCCCAAGCCTTGCCCCGTTGATCCTCGTCCGGCATGTCCGGGGTCAGCGCGTTGTCGCGGGCCGCTTTGATCAAGTCCATATGATCGATGGTATGCAGGTCCGGACCGTTCCTATCGCCGAACTTCATCAGCTCCTTGGTAATTTTCTCGCGGTTCGTATAGTCCTGTTCGATCATCTTCATATGAACCTTGCCGTCCTTGGTGCGGAAGTAGCCGTAGGGTTTGTTTTCCCACTGACCCTCCTGCGACATGAAGCGGCGCTTGGTGCCGCCGGCCTGAGCAATCTCGTATGTGGGTGCCGGCCACTGGATGCCGCGCAATTCGGCGATTTGCTCGTAGGGTTCCATCTCGTCCAGCTTTTCCACCTCCAATATGCCCGTGAGGTCGGTATCGGTACCCGCCGACGCCTTTATGACATCCCGGAAAATCTCCTGGGCATCATAGAAGCCATCCTCTTTACGCTGGTAGGGCAAGGCCTTGTCCATATCGAGGCCGAGCAATTTGCCGATACCTTTGGCTTTGTCGATGACCATGTCCAAGTCCGGGCGGCAGCCTTTCGGCGGTTCCGCCGCCTTCTGGCAGATGTTCAGCCGCCGCTCCGAAGAAATATAGATACCTTCCACCTCGCCCCAGGTTGCCGCCAGGAAGATGACGTCGGCATAGAGGTTGTTGGGGGCGTGCCTGTAAATTTCCTGGACCACGTTGAAGGTTTTGGTGATCGCCGGGCGCACAAGGTTGTTCACGTCCGGCAGGTCGATATGGGTAGCGTAAACAAAGAAGAAGGCTTTCACCTGATCTTTCAGCGCCCGCTCCATCATGCCCACGGCATAGCCGGGGTTTTTGGAATTCATGGCATTGATCAGATTTTTCTCCGGCACGCCCCAGGCCTTGGCCATTTTTTTCCGGTGGCTGGCGTTCTTCAATGGCTGATTGAACGGCAAGCGACCGGTAAGTCCGCCGGTGAACCGCTCGCCCATGGCGTTCGGCTGGCCGGTCATGGAGAACGGCCCGCAGCCGGGCTTCGCCAGATTGCCGGTAAGGGTCAGCAGATTGATGATCGAGATAACATTGTGCTGGCCGTGCAGATGCTGGTTATAGCCGATGCCCCACATGATCATGACACCTCCGAAACCGCCCTTTTGCGTTCCCTTTGCGCGGGCCAGGCGCTTGCGGGTGGCGTCGGCGAACATGCCGGCAACTCTACGGATTAATTCGGGTGACACCTCGTGGTTGGGCCCGCCCATGCGGTCCTGCACCTGCTCGGGGCTGTAATTTTTCAAAACCCCTTCGGTATATTTCTTCCAGCCCGTGGCGTGCGCCTTCACGAAATCCCAATCGATCACGTCGTCATGGTCTTTCAGGAGCACATGGGCGATGGCGTTCAAGAAACTGATATCACCGTTCAGGATCGGAACGTGGACCGAGTTCTTGGGATTGATATCCTCGTAGCCGGTCACTGTGCCGGTGCGCCGAGGATCGACGACCACGGTCGGAATATCCTTCGAGCGTTTGTGATCAGCGGCGCGCCAGTAAATGATCGGGTGCGCTTCGCGCGCATTATGTCCGAAATGCATAATCATGTCGGCCAGTTCAATATCTTCATAGGCCAGCGGCGGTGTGTCGGAGCCCAGCGTCGCGAAATAGCCGGTGACCGCCGAGGTCATGCACATGCGGGCGTTGGCTTCGATGGTGTTGGAGCCCAGCACCCCTTTCATGAACATATTTTCCATATACTGGCCTTCCATGGTGAGCTGGCCCGAGCCATAAAGGCCGATGGAATTGCCGCCATATGTTTTGGCCAGATGGGCGATTTTGTGATCGACCATCTCCGAGGCTTCTTCGTAAGACACTCGGGTGAAATGCTCTTCATCAAAAGAGCCTTTGGTTTTTGAGGTAAATTCAAGATCGCCATGGTTCGGTTTTTTCCATTCCGCCCAGACGTCTTTGCGCACGTAACTATCGCCTTCCATGCGGTCCACATACATGGGCTCGGCGGCGGTCAGGCCCTTGATGCATTGCAGCCCGTAATTGGTCGGATGGTCCTTGTCCGGGCGCATGGATACGATCTTGCCATTTTCCACTTGAATGATGGTGCCGCAACCGACGCCGCAATAGGGGCATTGGGCGAGCGCCGTGGTGCGGTCATCTTCCAGCCCTTGCGCCTGGGCGGTGGAGACCAATTCCGGATTGCCTTCCGCCATCAAGCTGGCGCCAGCAGCGGCGGTGGTTACGAAGGCGCTGGTTTTCATGAAATCCCGGCGCGACAGTACGGTTTTAATGCGTTTCATAGGTTTTTGCTCCTCTTACTTCTTCGCAGCTTGGCGAAGGTAAACAATGATGTCATCGATTTCCCGGTCGGTGAGAGCGGCCAGTGCGGTCGGTCCCTTGAACGGCAGCATGCGCGTGTTGGAGCGCCCGACCTTGACGGTTTCGCGGATATAGCCGTCGGAAACCTTGTCCAGGAATCCGGGCAATCCGATGGCCGTGCCGGCGCCTTCAGATTCATAGCCATTGCCGTCGCTGCCGTGGCAGGTGGAACAGATATTCATGTACCAGGTCTTGCCGAAGCGGGCATCGCCGCGGGCGTCCGGCTGCGCGTCGACCTCTTTGGCGCGGTAACGCAATTTCTCGTGGGAGCGCAAAAAGGCGACGACAGCGCGCACCTTGGAGCGGCCCAGATGGGCGAACGGCATCATCGAGGTATCGGCGCGGCCATCGCGGATGGTGCGCTCCAAAAACTTATCGGATGAGATCGCCAGAAATTCCGGGTTGGTCAAAGACGGTGCCACACCCGGCTTACCGATGGCGTCGGCCTGATGGCAAACCTGGCAATTTTCCTTAAAGATTTTTTGGCCTTGGCGCAGAACTTTCGCCGATGGTTTGGGCTTCGATTGCGCCGTCGCCGGCGCGCTCAAGACAAATGCCAACAGCGGCACCATCAGGCTCAGAAAAATTAATCTAAAAATATCTCGGGCGAACATTTTGTTCTCCTTACCTTGGTTGACTAGCGAAATTAATCCTTGTCCCAGCCATCGCCGGCGGGTGGGCGGGCGAGGTTTTCATGGCAGGAACGGCAATTGACTTTGTCTTTCTCCATGCGGTCATGCAGCCGGTCCATGACCGCTTCCTTGTCGAATTCCACTGGCAGCGAATGGGTGATGCCCTGATGGCACTCGATACAGGTCATGTTCCAGGGGCCCGCCAGGTCGTGCATAATTTTGGCCTTTTTGGTCTGCTTGCCGCCGGCCATGAAATCGTTGCGGTGACAGTTGCGGCATTCGCGGCTGTCCGAAGCTTTCATGCCCGCCCAGACTTTCTGGGCCAGCTTCATGCGCTTGGCCTTGAAGTCTTCGTCCGAGCGGATCGAGCCTGCCGCCCAATGAAACAGCTCGTTGGTCGCCGCGATTTTTCGCACGACTTTGTGCCCCCAATCCCTCGGCACATGGCAATCGGGGCACGAGGCGCGCACCCCGGTGCGATTGGCGTAATGGGAGCTTTTTTTGTATTCGGAAAAAATATGGGTCTTCATCTCGTGGCAGGAGACGCAAAATTTTTCGGTGTTGGTGAGCTCCAACGACCAGTTGAACGCGCCCCAGGCGGCGACACCGCCAAGAAAGATGGTGATTATCCCGAGGGCCGGATAAAGGAGAACGAAGCCGTGCAAATGGCGCCAGACCGATGCGGCCCAAATCGGGTTTAGCCACTTCATTTAAACAACCGTTCCCCTGAAAATCAAAAACCATACCAAACCCTCTAGGTGAGAAGATTTACTTAGGCACGCGTCCCTCGTCATTGATCAGCATCAATTTTGGCTGCTTATCTCCTCTTCAACGGCCATTCAGCCAAGGGGCCACCGGCTTTGCCGCGTCCCGAGGTTGAATTGCTTTACAGATATACATTGGCACTTTACTCCGCGAAAACAACTTGGGTGGCGACCAGCGCTTAGCGGCGCCAGCGCGTTGGATTCAGCGGAAATACGGTTATCGATTTACAATATTTAACATAATTTTTTGAATTTTTTTGGTCTTGTGTGAACCGGTTCACATAACGGGCCATCGGTTACGGCTATTGTTTGATTATCGGAAGTGATCCTCCTCCCCCGAGATCTCCCGAGACCCGGAGACTTTCTCCGGAATTCCGGACTTCCGATTGAATCCTCCCTGTTATACTCGCCGGCCGCTACAAAGCGGCCGGCACCTTTTTTTAACGGGCGGCGAAAATTATTTCTGCGCGTTGCGGACGTTGTCGGCCAAAATCTTGATCAGGCCGCGGGTGAACGGATCAAGACCGTCCATTTTCTTTTGGAACATGGCGCGCGATACCACCAGCAATTCGGCCGAGCCGTCGACCGCTTTTGCCGACGCCATGCGCACATCATCGTCGATCAGCGCCATCTCGCCGAACATGGCGCCCTTGGCTAGGGTGGCCAGCACCTGTTCGCCCTCCTCGGTCAGGCGGTAGATGGCGACGGTGCCATCAACTACAATGAAGGCCGAATCGCCAACCTCACCTTCGCGAAAGACATGCTGCCCTTCGTTGAAATGCTGGCGGTTGGCTTCGGCGATACGGTTGCTTCCACTCGGACGTTCGGCGTCACTCATCGGGTCCCCCTGATCGTTTTGTCTATCGGTTTATACGTATACGGATTATGGCGCGCAGCACAACGGCGCGCAAGATTTGCATGCGCCGGACTTGTTCGCGGCGCACATCGGACCTAGGCTAATCCCAGGTTAGCGCTGAATTTCCAGTTGCCGGAAAAAGGAAGCACCCATGATCCGCGATTGCGGCGAGGCAGATTTCGGCGCCATCTACGCCATCATCAACGACGCTGCCATCGCCTATAAGGGCGTCATCCCAGCGGACCGCTGGCACGATCCCTATATGCCCGAAGGCGAACTGGCCGCCGAGATTACCGCCGGCGTTGAATTCCGGGGCGCGGTGGCATCGGATCAATTGGCCGGCGTCATGGGACTGCAAAATATGGACGCCAATCCCGGCTGGGACGGGCGGCCCGTATCATTGATCCGCCACGCCTATGTGCTGACCCGGTTCCAGCGCCGGGGCCTCGGCGGTGAAATTTTGCGCAATATCATGGCGCTCAGCGAACGGCCTCTGCTGGTCGGCACCTGGGCAGCGGCAAGCTGGGCGGTGGATTTTTATGTGCGCCACGGCTTCCGCCAGGTGGAGGCCGGCGAAAAGGACCGGTTGCTGCAAACCTACTGGAACATCCCGGCGCGCCAGGTCGAAACCTCGGTGGTGCTAGCCGGGCCGGGATTGGACGGAGACGCCAATCCATGAGCGCGCACCTGACCACCGGATTGATCTATGTGGGCGCCGCCTTTTTCGAGATCGCCGGTTCCTTCGCCTTCTGGGGTTGGCTGCGCCTGGCCAAGCCGGTCTGGTGGCTTATTCCGGGCACGCTGAGCTTGATCCTGTTCGCGTATCTTTTGACCCGCATCGACACCGAGTTCGCGGGGCGCGCCTTCGCCGCTTACGGCGGCGTCTACATTGCTGCCTCGCTGGTCTGGCTGAAACTGGTAGAGGGCCGCACCCCCGACCGCTGGGACGCCATCGGCGCGGCGATCTGTTTGGTGGGCGCAGCGGTAATTATCTTTGCGCCGAGAGGGAATTGACGGCGGGGCAAATTTAAGCCGGTATTTTAAGCCGGTATTTTAAGTCGTGCTTATCCTCTGCTGCCATGTCTCCCAATCCACGGGTGTCCGTTCATTGATGACGGACAAATCTTTCATACCGACGCGTTCTGTAAAAACCACCACATTGCCGCAGTCCCAACGGGCGTTTGGTACGATCATGCCATCGAAGCCTATAAAGTGTGCTGTTTCGGCTATTTCCTGGGTGCGTGTATATTCGTTTAGCCGCCTAGCGTAGTGAGCGCGGCCGAAATTAGTTGCATCGACCCCAAGCGATGCCAGTGCATTCATGTCAGCCAGCTTGAGCGCGCCTTTGAGGCTCAGCGAGATTTCGGTCAACGTAAATTCCATGCGCGAAGGGAATACTGGTTGACCACGCAAGAGGTGAAAATACATTTCCGCCATAGCGCCGTCAGCTTCTAGCGAAGTGTAAAGCACATCGAAACTGCCATTGTCCCAGCGGCCCTTGGGGCGCGATCCAACCAAGCTGTCACGCCTAGCGCGGGCTACGCGCCAGACAGGGCCATCGAAAATAGATTTCTCTGACGCCTCCAAGGCATCGATCAATTCACTTATTCGAGGTTTATGGCTTAGCGGCATTAATTAGAGATAGGCGCCTGCGTCCAGGCGGTCGAGTATGGCGAGCACTTCCTCGGAACGACCATCATTGATCAAATCGATAGCGCGGGCGCCGTCCAATTGCGGATGCCGGGCATAAAGCCACATGCGGATTTCTCTGGAACTATAATATTCCCGTAACCGTCCAACCATATAATGAAGGTCTGAGATCATGAGTTGGGTGCTGGGATGCGGGCTTGCTCGCCCGGTGGACCAACGCGACACAGTGGCAGTGGACACATCGACAATATTGGCGATATCGACGCCCTTCAGGCCGCCATCTTCGCGCAAATCATCCAAATACCTTGATACCATATCTTGCATAACTATTGATTCGACTTTACCGAAAAAATGCGCCGGGCAGGCAATATTGGCACCTGACCTGATCCCATATATAAATGTTTTCGTTTCAAATTATAAATATTTGTAACGAATAGGTCAATATGTGCTGTAATTTTGTTATGTTTCGCCGCGCACATTTGGTCGCGAGAGAATACTATCTAATATTTTTGAGTTAACAGGGCCGGTAGCATTGACACCGCAAAATCTCAGACTAAATGTATAATTACTGCTTTCATTTCAATAAAGTAGAGCAATTCGCCCGGTGCATGACTAAGGCGGTTTTTGGCCCTTGATCATGGCCGGGTTGGGCAACCAGTGCGAATTTGGGGCCAAAAAAACCGTAAGGTAGCGATAGGAAGCGTAAGGAATAGTAATGATCCGGTATGGTCGTTTTTTCGGAAATATGTCGCACGGACTTTTGCAAAACGTGCATGGGTGTGAAGGCCCTGGTGCCCGCCCGAAGGGACGCGCGCATGCCGGCGATGCCATCCCACGCGCGCGTCTTGCTCTGTCTTGTCGGTTTGGCACGGTCTTCCTATACTCCGCCGCCATTTTAAGGAGAGGCACGAATGCCCGCATTGCCCAAATATGACTATGACATGATCACCATCGGCGCCGGTTCCGGCGGCGTGCGCGCATCGCGCCTGGCCGGCGGCTATGGCGCCCGCTCCGCCGTTATCGAGGCCGACCGGGTGGGCGGCACTTGCGTGTTGCGCGGCTGCATCCCGAAGAAGCTACTGATATATGGCGCCCACTACGCCGATCATTTCGAGGACGCGGCCAATTACGGTTGGCAAATTGACGGCGTTAGCCACGATTGGCGCACCCTGATCGACAACAAAAACACCGAGCTGGACCGGCTCAACGGCATCTATTTGCGCATCCTCCGCGACAACAATGTGGACCTGCACGAAGGCAAGGGCATCCTGGTCGATCCGCATACGGTGGAGGTGAACGGCAAGCGCATCACGTCGGAGAATATTCTGGTCGCCGTCGGCGGCTGGCCGTCGACGCCCGATATTCCCGGCATCGAGCATGTGATCTCTTCCAACGAAGCGCTGGAATTGCCGGAAAGGCCAAAGCGCATGGTCATTGTTGGCGGCGGCTATATCGCCGTTGAATTCGCCGGCGTCTTTGCCGGCCTCGGCACCGAAGTTACCGAAATCGTGCGCGCCGATACGGTGCTGCGCGGCTTCGACGAAGATATCCGGGTGTCCCTTGATGAAGAGCTTGCCAATCGGGGCATCAAGCTGATGAGCGAGACGGTGGTCGAGTCCATCGAGAAACAGGGCGCCGTTTACTCCATGCGCCTTCGCGGCGGCGATATGATCGAGACCGATTGCATCATGTACGCCACCGGGCGCACGCCCAACACCAACGGACTTGGCCTCGAAGAAGCCGGCGTCGCCTTAAAAGAGGACGGCGCCATCATCGTCGATGATTGGAACAGGACCAGCGCCTCCAACATTTACGCCGTCGGCGATGTAACCGACCGGGTGCAACTGACCCCGGTCGCCATCCAGGAAGGGCGCGCCGTATCTGAGGCCCTGTTCAACAACAACCCGACCACCGTGGACTACGCCAACATCGCGACGGCGGTCTTCTCGACGCCGCCGGTGGGCACCGTTGGGCTGACCGAAGCCCAGGCCCGGGAGCAGGGTTTTGCCGTCGATATCTACGATTCCCGGTTCCGCCCACTGGTGCACACCCTGTCCCACCGGGAAGAACGCACCTACATAAAATTGGTGGTCGATGCGGCCTCAGACCGGGTGCTCGGCGCCCACATGATGGGCATGGACGCCCCCGAAGTGATCCAAGGTGTCGCCATCGCCCTTAAATGCAACGCCACCAAGGCGCAGTTTGATGCCACCATGGGGATCCATCCATCGGCGGCGGAAGAGTTCGTCACCATGAGCACCAAACGCACCGAACCGGACGCGGCCAAAGCCGCCCAATAGGAAACATCATGCCCAATTTAAATCTCTCCCTGGCCACCTGCGATTACGATCATGTGCGCGATCTGATGAGCGGCGTGGTGCGCGCCGAAGGCATCGACATCACGCCGATGATCTTTGATGAGCCCCATTACATCTTCCACCGGGCCACCAATTTCGGTGACTTCGATGTGTCCGAAATGTCCTTCGGCCGCTACGTCTCGCTGGTATCGAGGCGCAAAAACGAAATGACGGCGATCCCTATCTTCCCGTCCCGCATGGCCCGCCAGAGCGCCTTTTTCGTGCCCAAGGGCAGCCGCGTCAAAAAGCCGGAAGATTTAAAGGGCGCCACCGTCGGCATCCCGGAGTGGACGCAGACGGCGACCATCTATGCCCGCGGCTGGCTGCAAAACACCGTCGGCGTCGATTTGCGCTCCATCAAATGGTTACAGACCGGCGTCGATATGCCTGGCCGCCCGGAACCGCAGCCGCCGAAATTGCCCAAGGGCGTGAAGGTCAAAGCGGTGACCGACAAGTCCCTCAGCGATCTGTTGCTGGACGGCTCGGTCGATGCGGTGCTGTCGGCCTTGCCGCCGAAGCCGGTGCGCGACGGCGATCCAAGGGTCAGCCGCCTGATCAAGAACTCAACGAAAGTCGAAGTGGATTATTATAAAGACACCGGCATATTCCCGATCATGCATGTGATCGTCATCAAGAACAGCGTGCTAGAGGCGCATCCCTGGGTGGCGGCCAATCTTTATAGCGCCTTCGACGAAGCCAAAAACCGGGGCGTCGAGCGCGCGCTTAAAGGCAGCCACGCCATCTATCCGATCCCCTGGGGCGTCGATGCGGCCCGCGAAGCGCAAAATTTGTTCGGCGATGATATCTGGCCATACGGGATCGAACCCAACCGGGCGACCCTGGAAGCCTTCGTTCACTTCTCCCACCAACAGGGCGTCGCCTACCGTAAGCTCAAACCCGAAGACTTGTTCGCCAAGCAGACCTTGGAAGTGATCAAGACGTGAAACCGGCATTTACACTGGAAATCAGCGCCGCCAAAGCGTATAGACTGCGCCCTTCTGATACGTATACCTGGGACCAGTAACCATGAGCACGAAATGGGCGCCCGATAGTTGGCGCGCAAAACCGATATTGCAGGTGCCGGACTATCCGGACCAAGCCGCCCTCGAAGCCGCCGAGGCGGAGCTTGCCAATTATCCGCCGCTGGTCTTCGCCGGCGAGGCGCGCAGCCTGAAAAGGCATCTGGCCAAGGTGGCGGCGGGGGAAGCGTTCTTGCTGCAAGGCGGCGATTGCGCCGAAAGCTTCCGCGAATTTCATCCCGACAATATCCGCGACACCTTCCGCGTATTGTTGCAGATGGCGGTGGTGCTGACCTTTGGCGCCGCCTTGCCGGTAGTCAAATTGGGCCGCCTGGCCGGTCAGTTCGCAAAGCCGCGCTCAGGCGCGACGGAAACCATCGATGGGATCGAGTTGCCGTCCTACCGGGGCGACATCATCAATTCCATCGATTTCGACGAAGCCCGGCGCCAGCCCGATCCTCAGCGTATGATCCGCGCCTATAACCAGTCGGCGTCGACCCTCAATCTGATCCGCGCTTTTGCCCAAGGTGGCTTTGCCGATCTGCAACGGGTGCATCAGTGGAATATGGGCTTCGTTGCCGATTCAGAGCTTGGTGAGCGCTACCGGGATCTGGCCGACCGGCTGAACGAGACTTTGGAATTCATGGCCGCCTGCGGGCTCAATTCCGATACCACGCCGCAGATCCGCGAGACCGAATTTTTCACCTCCCACGAGGCATTGCTGCTGCCCTACGAGCAGGCCATGACCCGCGTCGATAGCCTCACCGGCGATTGGTACGACACGTCGGCGCATCTATTATGGGCCGGCGACCGCACCCGCCAGCTAGACAACGCCCATCTGGAATATTTGCGCGGCATCGCCAATCCCATCGCCTCCAAGGTGGGCCCGACCACCGAGGCCGACGACCTGATCCGCCTGATCGATATTTTAAACCCGGACAACGAGCCGGGCCGGCTGACCTTGATCAGCCGCATGGGCGCCGGCAATGTGGAGGCGCACCTGGCCGGTCTACTGCGCCGGGTCAAGGACGAGGGGCGCACCGTTGTCTGGTCGTGCGATCCCATGCACGGCAATACGGTCAAAAGCGGCAACGGCTACAAGACGCGGCCCTTCGATTTGATCCTGGCCGAGGTTGATGAGTTTTTTCAAGTTGTGCGCGCCGAGGGCGTGCATCCGGGCGGTGTGCATTTCGAGCTGACCGGTCAAGACGTCACCGAATGCGTCGGCGGCGCCCAAGCGATTACCGAGGCCGATCTTTCCAGCCGCTATCACACCCATTGCGACCCCCGGCTGAATGCGCGCCAGGCGTTGGAGCTGGCCTTCGTCGTCGCCGACCGCTTGAAAGAAGAGCGGTCAAACGGCCACGGCAATAGCGCCAAGAGCCCGATTGCGGGCGTGATTTGACGGCGGCCCCGTTCATCTATCGGACAACCGTCCGGTTTTCGCATACGGACCCGTCGGCGACGGTTTATTTTCCGCGCTTCTTCGAGTTTGTACAGGCCGCCGCCGAAGATTGGTTTACCATCGGGCTCGGCATTCCGTTCGCCGATATGATCCGCGAGCGCGGCATGGGCCAGCCGACAGCGCATCTGGAATGCGATTTTACGGCGCCGTCGTTTCTCGGTGATGTACTCGATATCGCGGTCTATCTGGTCAAGATCGGGCGCTCGTCCTTCGAATTGAAATTTGTCGGCGAGGCGGGCGGCGAGCCGCGCTTCACGGCGCGTTCGGTGCAGGTCATGGTGTCGTTCGAAGACGGCAAGCCGATCCCATTGCCGGGGGATATCCACGCCGCCATGGAGGCCTATCGGGACGCAGTTGACGCTCCGGCCTAGCCACGGCCATAATTGACGCAATACGAAATTCAAGGAGGCTCCCATGCCTGACGGAACCAAAACCGACGGACCCAGAATTTCCTACATCGACCCTGAAGGCGTTGACGATGATATGAAGGCCGAGTTCGCGCGTTGCGCCCAGTTCGGCACGCCCCGCCCGGAAAGCCAGGCAGTGCGCGCCCACGTGCCCGCCGTGTTCTGGTCGTTCGCCAATACCTGGCGCACGGTGTTCCACGAAGGCATTTGCGAACATGCCATCAAAGAGCTGTGCCGCATCTATGTGTCCCATTCGGTCAAGTGCGAGTTCTGCGGCAACCAGCGTTCCATCAAGGGCAAGAGCGACGGGTTGATCGAAGACGATTATATGGATTTGCTGAATTTCGAAAAATCGAAACGCTACGACGACCGCCAGAAGGCGGCGTTACGCTGGACCGAAGCCATCGTCTGGGATCTGGAAGCGGGCGATCATTTGTGGGCCGAGCTGCACAAATATTATTCGGAAGACGAGCTGACCGAGCTCGGCTATTTCGTCGCCATCACCATGGGCCAGCAGCGCTGGCTGAGAACCATGAATGTGGATCACCACAAAATTCTGGCTGGCGGAGACGCCTCCATGGCGCCCGGCTTCGAGACGCCGGAAGCGGCGGCAAAATCGAAAGCCGATCCCGACTATTGGGCGCGCAAGACGCCGCCCCGGGCAGCGGAGTAGCTGGCTACCACGCCCCTGTATTCTCCATCGAAATCCAGGGCTCGGCCGGTTCCAGCGCGTCGCCTTTCTGCAACAGCTCGACCGAAATGTTTTCTGGCGAGCGGATGAAGGCCATCTTGCCCTCGCGGGGCGGCCGGTTGATGGTGACGCCAGCATCCATCAGCGCCTGACAGGTGGCATGGATGTCGTCCACCTCGTAAGCCACATGGCCGAAATTGCGGCCCTCGGAATATTCCTCCGGGTCCCAGTTGTAGGTCAGTTCAAGCTGGGAATCGGGGTTCTCCTCGGCGCCCAGGAAGATCAAGGTGAAGCGCGCCGCCTCGACCTCGCGCCGGCGCATTTCTTTAAGGCCCAGCTTGTTGCACCAAAAGTCGAGGCTTTCCGCCTCATCGTTGATACGGATCATGGTATGCAGAAATTTCACGAGAGTCTCCTTAAGGTGGGCATCAATTTAAGACAAATTCAGGCCGGCGTCGGTGAGCTTGACCAGGATCAGATCAAGCGCAACGCAAGGGTTACGGCCGTGGCGTTTTTCCAGCTCGGCGCGGGTTTCGGTACTGGCGAGCCCGGATTTCAGATGCGAAAACATGACGCCGGCCAGATTGGCAAAGCCGCCCGCGCTCAGCTCCCAATCGTCGGACGCATCCAGGTTGCCGTTGATCAGCGGCAGGTACCAATCGCAGCGTTTTTCCCAATCTTCGAAATAGGGCGCGAAGGCGACCAGCGCATCCAGGCAGCAATCCTTGGCCTCGCGGTCGTCATACAACATCTGCCAGTTGAAGGATTGCTCTTGGCCCCGGGTCAGGCGGGCGACGATCTTGCGGCAGCGTTCCTGAAATTCCTCGACCATGTCCTTGCCGACCATCATATCCATCGACAGGAAAAAGCCGGGCAGCACGCGCCGGGTCACCGCATCGGCGCCATCGGCCTCGGCGCGCGCAGCATCAAACAACTCTTCGAAGGTGTTGACGATCAGCCGGTCGAACGGATAGGCGCGGGCATGGTCGAAGACGGCGCGCTCACGGGCGCGGGCGACCTGTTCGAAGGATTGCTGAAACACCTTTTCCAGTTGGCCGCGCTTGCGGTCGAACTCTTCCGCCAACTGCGAAATATCGCTCACCGTCAGATAGCCGCCATGGCGCTGAGCTTCCAGTTTCAAACGGTCGGTGAACGTGCTGACCACGGTCTGCGCCAAGGCCTGGGAGAGCGCGTTGATGGAATATTGGGGCGCGTCCTGAGGCTTTGGCGCCGCATCGACCGGTTTCGCCCGGGCGCCGCCATCACCGGCAACCACGAGGCCGATTTGCCCAGCGGCGCCGGACGAATTTGTGTCTCCATCGTCCATGCCCTTAATTTACCCCAATCGGCAACCCAATATCCATATGGGACTACCCATAGTTTGATTTTCCGTCCAGTCAAGCCGCGTCCAGCGGCGTTGACAGGCTGGCGGGCCTCGCCTAATCCTTATTGGCTTGGCCACACCGCACGGCGGGCCGCCCCAAACCCATGAATGCATCCCAATTCCGGATCGAGACATGATCGAAACCAGCCCCGAACGCCTTATTATCGCGCTCGCTCAGATTAACCCAACCGTCGGCGATGTCGATGGCAATGTGCAGCGTATCCGCAGCGCCCGCGCCGAAGCGGCTAAAGGCGGCGCCGATCTGGTGGTGACCGGTGAATTGGCGGTCTCGGGCTATCCGCCCGAAGACTTGGTGCTGAAGCCGGCTTTCCTGGACCGCATCGAAGCCGAAGTCACCAAGCTGGCGGGGGAAACGGTTGACGGCGGGCCGGCCATCTTGCTGGGCGCACCGTGGCGGGATGGCGGCACGCTCTATAATGCGGCGCTGTTGCTCGACGGCGGTCGTATCGTCACCATCCGCACCAAGCATCATCTACCAACCTACGGCGTCTTTGACGAAGACAGGGTGTTCACCGCCGGCCCGGCACCGGGCCCGATCCCGTTTCGCGGCGCCCGTCTCGGCGTCATGGTCTGCGAAGACATGTGGGAGCCCGATGTCGCCGAATGTTTGCAGGAATCGGGCGCCGATGTATTGCTCGTCATCAACGGCTCGCCCTTCGAAACCGACAAACCCGACCAGCGCATGAACCTGGCAGTGGCGCGGGTGAGCGAAACCGGATTGCCGCTGGCCTATGTGAATTTGGTGGGCGGCCAGGACGAGCTGGTTTTCGACGGCTGCTCCTTCGTGCTCGGCGCCGACCGCTCACTGTGCGTCCAGGCGAAGGCGTTCGAAAGCTCGGTCACCCTGACCGAATGGTCCTCCGCCAGCGATGGCTGGACTTGCGCCGCCGGGCAGATCACACCGGCGACGGGCGATGAGGAGCTTCGCTCGATCTACAGCGCCATGGTGTTAGGATTGCGCGATTATGTGGGCAAGAACGGCTTTCCCGGCGTCATCCTGGGTCTTTCCGGCGGCATAGATTCGGCCCTTTCAGCCGCCGCCGCCGTCGATGCGCTGGGCCCGGACGCGGTCCATTGCGTCATGATGCCGTCGCCTTATACCTCCGACGACAGTCTGGAAGATGCCGCCGAATGCGCCGGCCTGATGGGGCTGAAATACGACACCATCGGCATCGAGGATGCCATGAGCGCCTTTGACAGAATGCTCACCGGCGTCTTCGAAGGCACCCAGGCGGACACCACGGAAGAAAACATCCAGGCGCGTCTGCGCGGCATGATCGTCATGGCGATTTCCAACAAGTTCGGCTACATGCCACTGACCACCGGCAACAAGTCGGAAATGTCGGTGGGCTATGCGACCCTTTATGGGGATATGTGCGGCGGCTATTCGGTGTTGAAGGATATTTACAAGACCGCCGTTTTCGCCCTGTCGCGCTGGCGCAACGACAACCTGCCGGACGGCGCCCTCGGCCCTACCGGCATGGTGATCCCGGAACGCATCATCACCAAAAAGCCGTCCGCAGAATTGAAGCCCGACCAGTTCGACGAGGACAGCCTGCCCGCCTATGACGAGCTGGACGATATTTTGAAGAGCCTGATTGAGGGCGAGCAGGCAATCGACGATATCGTCGCACGCGGTCATGATCTGGAAACCGTGCGCCGGGTCTGGAAGATGCTCGACCGGGCCGAATACAAACGCCGCCAGGCGCCGCCGGGGGTCAAGATCACGTCCCGCGCCTTCGGCCGCGACCGCCGCTACCCGATCACCAACGGCTTTACGAACCTGGTGTAGGGAATGTGGGTATGACCATCCGGCTGCATAACACGCTAGCCCGCGCCAAGGCGGAATTCGCGCCGCTGGATGCGAAAAATGTGCGCATGTATGTGTGTGGGCCCACCGTCTATGACGTTGCCCATATCGGCAATGCGCGCCCGGTGATCGTGTTCGATGTGCTGTACCGGTTGCTCCGCCATGTCTATGGGGAAGGCGCCGTCACGTATGTGCGCAATATCACCGATGTGGACGACAAGATCATCCATGCGTCGGAAGAAGCCGGCGAGGCTATCGGCGATATCACCCGGCGCACCACCGACCAGTTCCACGCCGACATGGCGGCCT
>ENA-OREN01001370-OREN01001370.1-marine-metagenome-genome-assembly--contig:-NODE-1370-length-28873-cov-3.616127_pt1 | contig 28873 bp, 9 predicted proteins | sample MGYA00248624_ERZ508555 | MGnify/ENA primary metagenome ERZ508555 (study PRJEB26222, sample SAMN06267773) | marine metagenome | isolation source: Saanich Inlet, British Columbia, Canada | place...
AAATGCGGCCATATCTGCAATGTTGGGCACGCTTGGCGCAGTGTCAGCCGGCGGCCTGCTAGTTGGGCCCGCGGCTAAATTGATTCCGGGTACGGGTTCCATTCTGGGCAGTGTTACGGTTGGTGCGTTTGGATCGGCCGCCACATATGCGATCGGAAAAGTATTCGTGAAGCATTTCGACAACGGTGGAACACTTCAGGACTTTAGCGCTGACGCGGTTACCGAAGATCTCAAGGGTGAGTTCGAAGCTGCGAAAGGTCGTAGCAAATCAAGCTAATTAAGTTATACAGATGCTAGGAATCCCCCCACTATTGATTGTGCTCTATGTGGCGCTAGCCTTAATAGTGGGGTTTCTTGGGCGCAAGAGAGCGGCAGGATTCTCAGGTAATTTCGTTCTCTCTCTCCTAGTCACCCCTATCATTATGGGTTTAGTGATAATGCTAGGGACGCCTAGGAGGGAATGCCCGCCGGCAAAGACAGAATAAGCATTGACTGTCGAGCGGGAATCGGGCGCTCTAGGAGAGCGTCTGCTGGGTCTGGTGACCGGCGCCCGAACTGCGCGGCTGGGTAATTCACGGTGGGCGGCCATCCGCCATTTAATTCAATTAAAAGCCGACACTCCGGCGAGACTGTTCTTGATCGCCGCAATCGCCTCATTGTGCGGTACTGGAGTGCTTTACATTCTCAACGCAGAAGCGAAGCAAATTGAGCAAGAGGGTTACAATGTGGCCCACGCGCTCTTATTTGTTGCGCTCCTAGTCGTTTATCGAGTCAGTCAACTGACATTGATTCGCAGAGCCGCAGACGCAATCGAAGCGGCTTTAGACGAAAAACGAAAACGCGCGGTCGATCTGATTCTTGCACTTTCCTTGCGTGATTTGGAACAAGTCGAAAAGCAATCTATTCGAGATGGATTATCAGCGCACTATGGCGCGGTTTCGCAGACGCTAGTTCCTTTAATCTCTGGGGTCCAGTCCCTGATTTTGCTTCTTTGTATGTTTGTTTACCTTGTTTCCCTTTCCCCTATGGCCGCAGGAATCACCGTTGGAGTTCTGGGTTTCACTATTATTGGTTATTCCAATCATCACAAGAGAATGATGCAAGCCCTCCAATTTGCAACTGAGTCGGAGGGGTCGTTTCGCCGCCAAACCGATGGGATTATCGGAGGTGCGAAAGAGCTACAGCTCAGCAAGTTGAAGAGATTGAAACTTAAAGAAGCGATGTTCGATAGCTCGGCAGAATTAGCGACGTCTCGGTCTAAGGCAGCGTGGTTTTTTGCTGATCTTATTGCAACGGGTACATCCATATCATATTTTCTAGCCGGCATTATCGTATTTATTTTGCCAATAATTAGTGGGGACAATACTGATAATCTCTCCCAGACGGTCATCGCGATCATCTTTATATTGGGTCCGATCGGCAGTCTAGTCCAGTCTATGCAGCATGCGTCGACAGCGCAGTTCTCGCTTAATGCGATCAATGACTTTGAAATCGGGCTTGAGAAGAAGGTTTCGGTCGCTGCGCAGTTAGACGCTCCGGAACACGATGTTAAGAAAAATTTTGAATCAATAGAGCTAGGTGGCGTAAATTACCAGCATGACGGGGAGCATGGATTCGCCGTAAGCGATATCAATCTTAGACTCAATCGCGGTGAAATTTTATTCCTCACAGGTGGTAATGGATCGGGCAAGACAACATTACTTCGTGTTCTGACCGGCCTTTATCCTCGGTCTGAAGGCACGCTCAGCCTTAATTCCCGAAAAGAAATGAAACCGTCCTCGTCTCGCCGGCGGAGAAGACTTTATGAGACTGACGATAGTGAACGGGTCGAGGATGCTGATGAGTCAATTAGTGATTCAACAGTAATGCTGCCTTTCAATCCGGGACAGGAGTATCGCGAGTTGTTTTCAAGCGTTTTCGCGGATTTTTATCTCTTTGATGGCCTTTATGGCCTTTCTGATGATGACATTGTTACACTAGAGCATTGGCTCGATGTGCTAAAAATTCGCGATAAATTACGTTCTGATTTAGGTGATATTCATGGTGATCACTTATCGACAGGGCAGCGTAAACGGCTTGCATTGGCCTTGTCGCTAACTGAGGGTAGGCCGATCCTCGTTCTTGATGAGTGGGCGGCTGATCAAGATCCTCAGACTCGTCGTTGGTTTTATGAGGAATTGTTACCCAGGCTACGATCAGATGGTTTCACTTGTTTTATCATTACGCACGATGAGTCTTACTTTAGTCATTGTGATCGTCGCCTCCATATGGTTGAAGGCCGCTTGCAAAACGGGAATTCAAAATGATGAGCGCGTTGATGTCACGACTGGGCGACGCAGGTAAACGGTTTTCACTATGGGCTACCTGGGTATTTCTTATCCTTGGTTTTCTTCTGGTCATATTTTGGACTGAACTCATCCGCGTAACTCCGGTAGGGGCGGTTAGTGTCTACTGGTATCGATTTAACTTGCACGGACAAAATTCGGTTGGACCTCTAGGGGAGGGCGCTCATTTTGTGTTTCCGTGGGATAAGTTCTTTACATACTCGACCAGATTGCAAACACATAAAGAGACTTATCCTGTCGTTTCAGCGGAGGGGTTACATTTCGATATCAAGGTGATATTCCGGTGGCGAGTTATCGGACGAAACGTGGTGCGTCTCAATCAAGTTGTGGGACCAGACTACTTGAAGCGGTTACTGATACCTGACATCGGTGCCGTGGCCCGAGCAATCACGGCCGATTTCAAAGCAGAGGCGCTATATAGCAACAGGCGAGCAGAGATTGCGGAGAAGATTTACTTCCGCCTGACCTCTGAAAAACGAAGAAATGGTATTGGTGTACGTCTAGCCGAAAAAGCGGGAGGTAACTTCATTTCCCTGAAAGATATCCTGATCACTACCGTGGTCCTCCCTGAATCAATTCAGGCAGCGATCGAACGGAAACTCGAGCAAAAACAGAAAGTCGAGGAGTACGAGTTCCGAGTCGAGACCGAAAAACTGGAATCCGAGCGAAAAGCAGTCGAAGCGCGAGGTATTGCTGAGTTTCAACGGATTGTAGCGCCGCAGATTACCGAGAGTTATCTGCGTTGGAGAGGAATAGAAGCAACGTTAAGATTATCGGAGTCCGACAATAGTAAGGTCGTTGTTATCGGCAACAGTCAAACCGGATTACCGCTCATTCTTGACACCGGATCTCAGAGTTCTGACTCAAGCCTCGGCAGAAGTGGTTCGGCTAGACAGGGGAATACTGCGGGGAACTATCCAAAACTGCCAGCGGGCACGCTACCTGAAGGCGTATCGGACGCAATCAAAGCCGATTATGCCCAGAGGGCAGAGGTCGTGCGTCGTGCGAGAGCTGAGGAGGCAGAAGCTGCGAATTGGGTCCAAAGCCAAGAGAAGAAGGCAAAACAGGCGACCAGTAGTGCTGACCCTAACTCAGACGCCTCTGAATCGGATCCCAAAAATAATCAGGGTGCCGCTCCAAAGGCGTCCCAAACTAAAACTAAATCGGGGTCCGAAAAGCCTTAACCTATTCAGGTTTCCTGTGCGTCTAGTAGCTCCGCAATATCGTCATCCGATAATGACTCTAGCCGATCCAATTCAGCCGAGAGTTGGGCGTTATCCAGCTCACTGGTTTGCTTGCTGAGAATTAAGTCTGTAAGCCGTCTGACAGTTGAATGATCGAATAAGTCAGGAATTCCCAAGTCGACATGGTGTGTCTGATTAAGCTCCGAGATAAGTTGTGCCCCGAGCAATGAGTTTCCGCCAATTGCAAAGAAGTCATCATCAATTCCAATCTCGTCGATTAAAAGGAATGCCTGCCATGCTTGGGCAATTTCTTTTTGCAGTTCATTTTCCGGAGCGGTAAACGCACTGGAAAGTGCCGGTCTTGAGTACCGTTCCGAATTTTCCGCTCGAACTTCGACAGCGTCTGTAGCAGACACCGAACACCCGTTCTGATCGCGCGGGTGTTTGTTTGCAATGAGTACATTTTCAAGATTAGATAGACTGAACAAATCTTGGATAGCCTGGCTGCCAGTCTCGGGTGTTAATGCAGTCTTGTCGGTCATTGACCATTGATCCCAATGTGAAACAAAGCAGGCGATTTCTTCCCTCCGACTATACTGATGAGCGATCGCTTCCGAAAATAATCCGAGAGCAGCACTTGCGATTTGCCGCGCACCGCCAAGGTGGGCCGAGAGAGACGTCATGAGTATCACAAAACTAACGTCTAACGTTGTCGAAAACTCGAGTACTCTATTTAGAAAAGTGGATCGTTGATTGCAGTAGTCAGCCAATTTATTAAGATCAATATCGATCAGAAGGTCTGAAGGTTTTTTGACGTGAAAGTCAGACGCGTCGATAACCCCGATTTTTCTAGCGGGAGCGACCTGACTTTCTTCAGTTGTCCCTGCAAAATTAAACGGGTCTTCGGCGGTTAGTAAAGAGATCGTAACCTCTACACCCGAATTCCGCCAGGAGCGAATCAGGTCCGGATTGTCTTTTGCTGCAGTGGTCGTATCGAATGATCCTGTTAGATGGAGGCTTTTTGTACCAGCTTTCACTAACGCGTCACAGACCACCATTCCGATAGGCGAATCTCCTCCAATGACCACCAGTTGGTCGACCGTTTCCACTAAGTTTTGCTCTTTCGACTCAACAGGAATACGATTAAACTTTTTGATCATTCGCGTGCCGGCTTCGAGGATGACATCGCCATCTTGTTGATGGCGAAGTGTTTCGTGAACAATTGATCGGGCGGTGCGATCAGAAAATATTCCGTCAATACCCCCCGGGAAATCGACAACAAAACTGTCTAATGTGGGCTGCTCATGGGAGAGAGTCCTCAATACGCTCGGCAGGCTGGCCCGTGCGGGAGAGAGAGCTGATTGTGATGGTTTTAGAATGCCGGAACCCGCAACAATTAAGCGGATTTCACCGATTTTTTGGGATTTAACAATTTGCCTTGATATTTCAATCAGAGGCGATAATGCATCAATAAGATTTGTTTCGGCGGTTGCCGCATCCTCAAAAAATAAGATGACATCTGGCAGATTATCAAGGTCGAGGACATGCGTTACGGGACAACCTAAACGCTCGTAATGTTGAACCAATTTTTCACGATTACGGGAGTGCGTAACCCCGAGAACGGCGATGGGTTTCCCTTGAGTGATCTCCGATTGAGCAATCGGCTTTATTGCCCAGTTCAACTGATAAAAACAAGAATTTTCAGTGGTGGAATTTGACGCGCCTGTCCCTGGTTCGGTCCAGAATCGAGATTTTTCAAAAGGGTAACCCGGCAGTGGAACTCGGCTTGGTGTTTTTGAGCTCGAGGCAGATTGCCAGTCGATATCAACACCGTACTCCCAAATTTTACCGACGCTGGTCAAAAAGTAAGCTTCTGAAGAGACTGCGCTTTTAACTGGGGGCAGTGTTGGGAAGTTAGCCAAAACCGGTCGCTTGATCGTATTCGCCATATTACAGAGTGCCCGGCCCGGGCCGACTTCCAGCCAAATAGAATCACCTTCGATTTCTTTTAACGTTTGGAGTGACTCGTAAAATTGAACTGTTGACCTCAACTGATTACACCAGTAATCAGAAGTACATATTTGATCAGACTGAACAACATTCCCGGTCAGGTTTGAGATAATCGGGATCGACGGCGGGTTCAACTTGATGTCCTCAAATAAATCACTGAACGAAGCGATGACCGGATCCATCATTCGGGAGTGGAACGCATGGGAAGTATCTAATTCGACTGCCAGCACGCCCTGATCTTGAAGGTTGGATGCTAACTGCGCGATATCGGAATTTGGGCCTGAAACGACAGTTTGCTGCTCGCCATTGATTGAGGCGATATCAAGTGATGGGTAATTAGCACTGATAAGTTTTAACACTTTGTCTGGCCCGAGGGTGATCGCGAGCATGCGGCCGGGTTCCATGCTTTGCATGAGTCTGCCACGCGCCGCAATGAGCGTTACCGCATCGGCTAAAGAAAAAACTCCAGCGATGCAAGCTGCGACAAACTCACCGAGGCTATGTCCCAAGACAATCGATGGACTGATTCCCCACCCTTGGAGAAGTTTCGCGAGAGAGAATTCAACTGCAAAAAGAGCAGGTTGTGCGTAGCGGGTTTGCTGGAGAGTTGCAGCTGAGCTATTCGTGCCGTAAAGCAAATCGGTCAGCTTTAAATCTATTTTTCCAATAAAAATTTCTTCAATTCGGTTTATTGAATCTCTAAATATAGGCTCGACCTCATAAAGTTCTCGACCCATGTCAGGATACTGAGTGCCCTGGCCGCTAAAAAGGAAAGCGATCCGTCCAGATTCGTTGCTTTGTTGTCGCCAAACAACTTTGTCGAGTTCTGCCTTGAGCGACCCTTTGGTTTTTGAAACAAAAGATGTGCGAACCTGGTGACGTTTGCGACCGATTTTTAGGGTGTAACCAATATCGTCAAGGTTGCCTGTTTGCTGATCGACTGATTGCTGGAGTTCTGCAATTAGACGTTCAACTGCCGGTTCTGATTTTGCTGACAGCACGATCAACTCCGGTCGATCGGAGGTCGGCTGTTTGGTAGAAAGGGGCGACTCGGAAATGATCGCGTGCGCGTTGGTTCCGCCGACGCCAAAAGAGCTTATCGCGGCGATACGTGGAATATTATCTGATCGCTCCCAGGGTTGGGGTTGGGCCACTACAAAAAATGGGGTTTCTTCAATCTTCAGTCGGGGATTTGGGGATTTAAAGTTTGCAGTTGGCGGCATAACTTCATGCTTTAGACCGAGAACTGTCTTGACTAATCCGGCAAGACCCGCGGCTTTATCAACATGTCCAATATTTGACTTCACGGATCCCAAGCCACAAAACTGGGTGTCATCGGTCGTCTCTCTAAATGCTTGGGTCAAGCCCGCAACTTCAATTGGATCTCCGAGAGGGGTTGCGGTGCCATGAGCCTCTACATAGGAGATTTGATCAGCAGTAATTTGGGCGAGAGCCTGGGCTTCAAAAATGACTTGAGTTTGTCCTTGAATGCTTGGCGCGGAGTATCCAACCTTCTCGGACCCATCGTTGTTGATAGCACTTCCTTTAATTACTGCGTGGATAGTGTCACGGTCTTGAACTGCGTCGTCGAGCCGCTTAAGGATGATCGCCACCGCTCCGTTACCATCAACGAGTCCGCTTGGGGATGCGTCAAAAGGCCGGCAGTGGCCATCCGGCGAATAAGCGGATCCTGCTTCAACCAGATCCCCAGTTTCTTGTGGTAAGTGGACAGTTACGCCACCAACTAAAGCGAGGTCTGATTGATAGCTCAGCAGGTGTTGGCATGCGAGATGGGTACCAACGAGTGAGGATGAGCATGCAGTTCCAATATCGATTGCCGGACCTTTTGTGTTCAGCGCATAAGCAATGCGTGTGGGAACAAAGTCTTTATCGTTATAGATCGAAAGTTGAAATCCACCAACTTCGTTCACCAATCCCGGATTAGTAAAAATATTGAAGGGCAGGTATGTATTCATGCCCGCGCTAGTAAAGATAGAGCAATCACCATCCCACTGATCTGGATCGTAACCTGAATGCTCAAACGCATGCCAAGCAACTTCCATCAGCACGCGGTGTTGCGGGTCCATCAGAGCCGCTTCTCTTGGCGAAATGCCGAAAAAACTGGCATCAAACTCATCGATGCCAGCGAGGTACCCTCGCGACGCGATAAAGTTTGGGTCATTAATCTGACCAGGAGGCACCCCAGCAGCCTTTAGTTCGTTCTCAGTAAAAAAATGGATCGCGTCCTTACCATTGAGTAGCATGTCCCAATAGTCAGCGAGATTACTGGCGCCAGGAAGGCGAACAGACATTCCAATAATCGCAATCGCATTTTGGTTGTCATCAGAGTCCGAGTGGTCGGGCATTAAATTGGCTCCTAATTAAAACTAATTTAGCTGCGAAAGCGACGGCGAGCGGATAGTTGCTTTTCGGCACGTCGACGTGTTTTTTCCGAGCCTAAATTCGGCTTCGGGGTATCTTCCACAAAAGATGCTAGGCTCGAAATCGTCGGATGACGAAAAAGTTCAATTACCTCACTTCCTTTTGGTAACAGGCTGGCAAGTTGAGCGTGCGCATCGATAATCTGAATGGACGTACCGCCCAGATCGAAAAAATTGTCGGAAGCGTTGATAACGTCCCGTCCCAACACTTTCTGCCAGACCTGTGCAATTTCCTGTTCCACCTTGCTTTTTATTGAAACGGTGTTGATTGAAACTACTGTATTTTCTTTAAGGTCTATGTTGGATAGCGCGCTGCGATCAATTTTTCCATTTGGACTCAATGGAATGACGTCAGATATTTCAAATCTTGTCGGGATCAGATGTTGGGGTAGCCGAGCTGACAGCCAGTCTCGAAATTCACTCATCTGAAGCTGAGAAGATTCCATCGGTTGAACGAACGCAACGAGGCCGGTTGTTTTTTCCGACAATGATCGCTTGATGACTGCGGTCTGAACAACTTTTGGATGCTCGAGGATTGCCGCCTCAATTTCACCCGGCTCAATTCTGAAGCCATTGACTTTTACCTGTGAGTCAGTCCTGCCTAGAAATTCGAGTGGGCCTTCTGCAGATTCCCGAACCAGGTCTCCCGTCTTATACAGACGCCCTCCAGCTTGGTCGAAGTACGACCCAAACGGATTGGGTATGAACCGCTCGGCCGTAATTGCGGGACGATTCAGATATCCTTGTGCAAGGCCAACACCTCCAATATACAGCTCTCCCGGCATGCCGGGTAAAACAGGGAGAAGAGTCTCATCAAGGATAAACAGCTGCACTCCTTGAATTGGGGTCCCAATCGGCACATTGCCTTGATAAGGTTTTTGGATTGCGTGCACGCAGCAACCCACGGTCGCCTCTGTTGGCCCATATTCGTTGATAGCCGTCACCGAATTCTGAGATCCATCCAGCCAGGTTTGGAGATGAGCGCCTGAAAGTGCTTCGCCACCCAAGATTAAATGCTTAACCAGCTTGATCTTATGATTAGAATCCGCTCGGCGAAATCGATTCAGAATTTCAAGGTGAGCTGGCGTCAGCTTAAAAAAGCTGAAATTCTCTGATGATTTAGCGAGATTTTGCAAGGACTGCGTCTCATTTTCCGCAGGAACGAGTACGGTAGGTTTGCCTGATATTAGAGGTGGATAGACGCTAGTTACCGATGCATCAAAACCAAGGGAGCATATTATTGGTGCGCCATCTCCGTGGTCCGCATCATAAGCGCGACTCGCCCACTGCACATAGTTGCTTAATCCTTGATGGGTAACCTCAACCCCTTTAGGTTTTCCGGTGGAGCCAGACGTATAAATAATATAGGCAATATTAAGCGCAGCGGGACTGGGCCAAGTGCTTAATGCATTGGCCACCTGATTGACGTCTAGATCCTCTGTTTTAAGGATGAGTGGCGCCTTTAAATCAATCGACTGTTGATTCTTATCATTCGTAACAAGAAGCGCGATCTGTGCGTCATCCACTATAAATTGTAGATGTTCCCGGGGATAATCAGGGTCCAAGGGGACGTAAGGACAACCCAATTTGAGGCACGCAAGAAGCGCGACAACCTGACTCGGAGACGAGTTTAGGAGAATGCCGACTCTCTGATTGGGTTTTAGCCCAAGATCAATTAGTTTTTGTCCGAGATAGTTTGCTTTTGTTGTTAACTCCTTAAAAGTTAGATCTGAATCTTTATTTCCCAGGACACGAACAGCCGGCTCGTCGGGGTTCGCACCACTTTTCGCTTCAATCAGTGTCGATACCGGAATAAACGGGGGTGCCGAGGGCGAGTTGTTCCATTCTCGAATACTCATCTCATAGTCACTCAAAGAGAGTAGTGGCAATTCATTGAGGGGGCGATCAACCGTTTGCGAGAATTGTTCAATAAAGTATTCAAAACTTTTTAACAGTCTGAGGATTGTTTTTCCTGCAAAAAGATCCGAATTGTAATCCGCGACTAATTCAAGGCGTTCTCCAATATGGTTCACTGTAAATGTTAGGTCAACTCGCGAATGCGTGACTGGAGCAAGTCTTGGTCGGATTTCCGCGGCGCCGATCTTGTAGTGATCAGGCAATCTTTCGTAATTAAATATTACGCTCACTAGTGGTGGACGCGCCGCATCGCGTGGAATTTCTAGATCGTCAAATAGCCAAGCGAAAGGATAAGCCTGATGGGAATATGAATCTAACAGTGTCTTGATCGTTTTGGAGATAAATGACTTTTGTGTGGTGTGTTGGTCAATTCGACTGCGAACCGGAAGAAGATGCACTGCATATCCGACCATGGACTGTTTGATTTCGCTTCGACCCGCCGAGGCCGCGCCGATTATCAAATCATTTTTTCCGCTCCACCGGTGAAGTAACGCCGCAAAAGTGGCGTGGAGTAACATATAGGGAGTTGCGTTTTGCTGTTTTGCAAACACTTTTAAATCTGAGACTAATTTACCCGAGCTTTGCACAACAAGTCGGTCTCCGTTCCAGGTGCGAACATCTTGACGGGGATAATCAAATGGTAAATCCAAAGGCGTGGGGAGGGGTGCAAGGGTGCCGCGCCAGTAATTCGCAGAGGACTGCATTCTTGGCGTGTTTCGTTGTTGATTCAACTCCAAAACATACGCGCTAAAGTCTTTCGCTTTTTTAAGTTCAGGCAGTCCGCCTGTATTGACCATGGAGTTATAGCATTCGGCAAGCTCCTCAATAAGCATGCCCATCGAAGGGCCATCCGAAATTGCATGATGACTGAGAAACGCCACCAGGAATTCATTTTCTCTTAGTTTTAAAACGACGGGCCTGAATAACCTGTCCTTTGATAAATCGACTCCTTTGCTTAGTTCAGCTTTGAGCCATTGATCGGCGGCAGATTCGGGATTTTCCTCGGATTCAAATGATTGTTGCTCAAGATCAACAGCATAATTGGAGTGAATATCTAAAATCGTTCCGTTCTCAACAATATTCGATCGAAGTGACTCATGACGACCCACTAGAGCTTGAAGAATTGTCTGCAGGAGGTCTGAGTCGAGAGGGCCGCGCCAGTCGATAATTGCGGGATCCATGTACGCAGCGTTACCCTCATGGTCAAGGGCTGACAACAGGCAGAGTTGGCGCTGGGCGTCAGAACTGGGCGTGAAATTGTCTTGGTTAGACTGGAATTGGGTTCGGAGCTGGTCAATGCTTGAGAGATTCTCAAGAACTTGCTCATCACTAACACCAAAGTCTAAAAAGCAGCCGATCTCTGTGACACCTAAAGCGATTAGTCGCTCGACCATAGACGCGCAAGTACTGGGAGAGCCTATTAGGGCGCGTTCGGAGATGTAGCGCTCGAATGCTCTATTGATGATAAACGCCCGATCTGTTTCGCTGACTTTGTCAATATCTCGTAAATGCTCTGGAAGTGCTTCAGCCATTTTTTGGAATAACTTCATACTAGCCAAAAGATAATCTGTTAAAGGTTTTCGGGCTGTCTCTATTGCCTGAGTAGCGTCCGCTTCAATGTAGGTATGCAATAGCACTGCAATCTGAATGTCCTTGGGGTCTCTTCCATGCTTCAGCCATGCCTTTTTGAAAAGGGACAAATTCTGCTCAAGTTCTTCTACCGACTGTCCGAGGAGATTTGTGAGAACACCGAGTCCAAGCTCTGCAGCTTTTTCATAGGTCTCGGGATTCGCGACAACAGTAAGCCATCCCGGGAGTACAGATTGCTTCGGTTGGGGGAAAATTGAAAGATCAACTTTTTTGCCGGTGCCGTCTTTAAATGTGACTGACTTACCGGACCAGAGTTGACGAACCACTTCGATGTTTTTAAAGGTGACGGCCTTGTTTTGTTCAAAATTCTCGGGTGCGAGTGCAAAGTCGTTGGGATGCCAGCCGCTCGCAAAAGCGATTCCAGTGCGTCCATTAGACAGATTATCGACAAGTGCCCATTCCTCGGCTACTCGAAGCGGGTGGTGCAGGGGTAAGACGACGCTACCCCCGCGAATTTTTATTGATGTCGTTTCACGAGCGAGTGCTGCCGCTAAAACGGACGGATTCGGTGAGAATCCACCAAATCGATCAAAGTGACGTTCTGGAAGCCAGACCGCTTCGTACCCTTGTTTGTCGCCATGTTTCGAGGCGGCAATGACTAGATCATATTTTTCTTTTGAGTACCTTGCGTCGTAATTCCCAAAAAAATAAAAACTGAAATTAGCGCGATGGGCAGGCTTTTGTTCATTGACTATTGGAAGTGTTTTTTTTTGAGATTTTTCTATGGGCGGAAAAAATCCTCCTGATCGCATCTCAATAATTGAATCCTTAATGGCGGTGTAGACCTTATCAAGATCTTCATCAGTGTGAGACGTCGACAGGAAACAGGCGCGCCATTCCCAGATATAAACGCCTTTCTCTAGCAAGTGATAGAAAAAGACTTCTAGGTTTCCGGGTCCGCGAAATGTAAATATAGAGCCGAAGAAGACAATTCTTAGCTGTAACGATTCGCCTTCAAAAAATGTATTAACTCGATCGGCAAAGACCTTCATCCGGTTGTTCAAGTTTTGTTGCAACGCCGGACCCTGCGCTTTGAGTTCCCGAAGGGTGGCGAGACAGCCTGCCATTGAGACTGGATGCTGGCAGAAAGTGCCGCCAAAATAAGTTCTTTGAGCGCTAGGGTACGAATCGTCGCCATATTGCCACATGCCACCGTCGATGCCGTCCATAAACCGCGACCGCCCTGCAACTGCGCCAATGGGTGTGCCACCTCCAAGAATTTTTCCGTAGGTCGCAAGATCAGCCTCGATACCCCAGAGGCCTTGGACTCCCGCGGGGTCAACCCTGAATCCTGTAATCATCTCATCAAATATGAGTGCGATATCGAGATCATGCGTTAGTGCGCGCAACTTGCGCAAAAAATCAACAGGCTGCTGTTCCAGATTTCGACTCGGAACGGGTTCAACAAGTACAGCCCCTATTTCACCAGCCGATTGGCGAATTATCTCCAGGCTTTCATCAGAGCCGTATTCAACAACGATGCAGTCACTGGCCACATTTTGGGGAATTCCTGGGGATACGGGTTCAGAACGCCAGACGCCATTTTGATCCTTTACGCGTTTCGCGAGAGTGCCATCGGAGTGACCGTTGTAAGCGCCTTCGAAGATCACAATCTTATCTCGTTTTGTTGCGGCTCTCGCTAATCTTAAAGCGGTCATCACGGCTTCGGTCCCAGAGTTGGTAAACGCGACTCTTTCTTTATGGGTTAACTCGCAGAAGAGGGATGCTACTTCATGCATCACTACACTTCGGGGTCCGAGTTGGAATCCGTGACTCAGTTCTTCTTCAAGAGTTCCATTCATATGGCTTGGCTTGTTTCCAAATAGAAGTACTCCAAAGCCCATAGTCAAGTCGACATATTCATTCCCATCAACATCAATGATTCTCGAGCCGGTCGAATCCGTCCCGGTTATGGGGTAAAGCACTTCTTTCGTTGAAAATCGAAAACCAACGCTCGCACGACTATCAGCGAGTTGGGAGCGACACGCCTGAGCGAGACGTTTCGATTCAGTCGTTTTGTTGAGATAACGCTCCATTAACTGATCCATGTGCTTTTGCTGTTCGGTGGTCAGAGAGGAGGTTTTACTTATTGGTTTATTAAGTGCGCGAAGTGGGGATGACCGGTCGGTATTAGATGAGTCAGATGCTGTGGGTACAGGGGATGTATTTAATTCCACATTTTTTGACCGAACCACAGTTTGTTGTGGAACGTTGTTGGTCCCCTGAAGAAGTTCAAGATGTCGCGCCATGAGTTGGGTCTGCGCCGCTATCAATTTGGTTAAATCAGAGCTGTCTCCGTTTGACATTTCCGAGAGTTCTGACCCGAAAAATTCAACTGGCTGACTCGGGGCCGACGTTCTCATATTCTTGTTTTCCGAGGCTTCTACGGCTGTGTTCACGGGCCGGCTAATTTCAATGTCGACGTCGGGCGCTGTGGTGTTTGTGACGATGTAGGCCGCTATCGCTGAAAGACTGGTGACCTCCTCAAAGAGTTGCTGAATCTCAAGCTTGAGTCCGAACTCGTTTTCGATCGTATTCACCCCCGAGACGAGGATCAACGAGTCGGCACCCATCTCAATGAGTTGGGCATCGGCATCAATCGATTCTTCAGGGACGCGAAGGAGTGTTGAAAAGATCGTCAAGAGCTTGGTTAAGACTTCTTCAAGACGTGCGGCAGAGTTTTTGTTAATAGTCATATCATCGATTTCAATTGAAGATTGTTGATCTGCTTGTTCTATTTTTTTGAGCCAGTATGGCCGACGATTAAATGGATATAAGGGAAGCGATACATTGGGTCTGGGCTCATGAAACGGGAGGCCTTCCCAGTGAATCGCGATCCCGTTGGCCCAGGCCTTTGCCATTGCCGATTCAAGCCCTGAGGTTTCCCTTGACGGCAATGAGGAGATTGTCAATGCTTGGGGAGACACCTGCTTGATTAATCCCGCTATGGTCGTGGCTGGACCAATCTCGATAAAGCAGGTGATTCCAGATTCGAGCATTGCATTAATTGTTGGAGCAAAAAGAACTGGCTGGCGGCAATGTCGACGCCAGTAATTCCCGTCAAGACTTGACGTGCGATCGAGGCGCCTACCTTCCAACGATGAGAAGTAAGACGTCGATGGGCGTGCTGACCCAAACCTTTCAGTGATCTTGTGCTCGAAATCATCAAGCAACGGATCCATGAGTTTTGAATGAAAAGCATGCGTTACCGAAAGGGGATGGCAGCGGACGTTGATTTTCGCGAGTAATTTTTTTAACTCTAGGAGGCTTTCTTGATCGCCCGACACAACGAAATTGGCAGGACCATTCTCGACCGCGATACTAATTGGGGGGTTGCCCAAATCGCTCAAAGCCTTTTGTAGAGTCGGACGGTCGGCGAGCACAACGGACATTCCTCCGCGGTCCGGAAGGCCCTCCATCAGTTCAGCTCGGATGACAATAGCATCCAAGGCAGCGGAAAGTGGTACCGCTCCCGCAGCGACCGACGCCGCGAATTCGCCAATGCTGTGACCCGCTACGGCGGTCGGTTTGAGGCCAACCGAATCCCATAAACGGGTCAGGGCATATTGGATGCAAAATAATGCTGCCTGAGACCAGATCGGCTTCTCAACAAGTTGAGTATTCTCGGGCGAAAGAATCGACAGTAGATCTTGACCTAGCGAGGCGCCTAATAGTGTCGCGCATTCATCGATGGCTGCTCGATAGACCGGATATTCCTGATACAGACCCATCCCCATTCCAGGGAAAACATCTCCCTGACCGCTAAAGATAAAAGCAACATTATGATCTCGCTTAGCGACTAACGGTCCGATTCCGACGGTCATTGATTGACCGTTAGCGAGTTGAGACAACGCCACCGACAACTTATTCTTGTCCTGCACCGCAATGGCGGCCCGAAAGGTCAAGCTTTCTCGGCGAGTCACTGAAGCACAGGCAATTGCCGCGATTTGTTCTGAATTTGCGCTTTCGGTTAAATCTGCATATTTTTGTGCCAGACGCCTCAATGATAATTCGCTGCGCGCAGAAAACGCGAGGACAGGATTGCGAGGAAGTTGCGCATTGATTTTTTGATCATTTGTCTCTGGCGCTTCCTCAATTATTAGATGAGCATTACTGCCACTTGCGCCAAACCCACTAACACTTGCCACTCTCTTTCTATCCTTATTTTTCAGCCATGGGGTTGGTGAAGTGACGGGCTTAATGTTGAGGGAGGCCCAATCTAATTCTCCGTTCAGTTCTGAAATATGGAGGGTAGGTGGCAACATCTCATGCTGGAGTGCCATTAAAACTTTAATGACGCTGAATGCGCCTGCTGCAGATTCGAGATGACCAATATTGGATTTAATCGAGCCAATTAGAAGGGGGTCGTTAGCGATCCGACTAGACGCTAGAGCCCTTCCGAGCGCACGTACCTCTATTGGATCACCTAAAGGTGTGCCGGTTCCATGTGCTTCGACATAATTGATTTCTTCTGGGCGTGTGTGGCTTCGGTCAAGGGTTTTTTTAATGAGATTTTTTTGTGCCACGCCGTTTGGAACCGTTAAGCCGCTGCTCGCGCCGTCTTGATTCAGCGTCGAGCCGCGGATGATTCCTAGAATGTTGTCGCCATCTTTTTCGGCATTGCTTAAGCGTTTCAGGATAATTAATCCGCAGCCTTCACCTCGAGCGTAACCATTCGCTTCGTTATCGAAAGGCTTGCAGAATCCATCGACAGACAGCATGCCAGCAGCTGAAAGCGTCGAATAGAGTAAAGGAGTGAGGGTTAAGTTCACTCCTCCGGCTATCGCGGTTTCACAATCGCCCGCACGCAGGCTTTGGCAGGCAAGATGAATCGCTGTGAGCGAAGAGGAGCAGGCGGTATCGACCGCCATACTCGGGCCTTCCAACCCAAACACATACGATATCCGTCCGGCACAAACATTTTGGGGTGTACCGGTATTGAAGTAGGGATTCACTTCATCGGATGAGTCAGTGCTGGCTTGCAGCATTCCGTAGTCAGTGGCCGTTACTCCGACGAACACTCCGCAGGATTGACCCTGTTGGGTCGACGGCTTAATTCCTGCATCCTCAAAGCAATGCCAGGCACACTCAAGCAGAATTCGTTGTTGCGGGTCCATTCCTTCCGCCTCTCTGGATGAAATGTTGAAAAATTCAGCATCAAATTCAGAAACTCCATCGATGAATCCGCCTTTTCGGGTACATGATTTGCCCGGCACCCCGGGGCGAGGGTCAAAGTTCTTATTCACATCCCATCGGCTTGCAGGCACATCACTAATGCCATGCTGTCCGTCGCTAATCATCTCCCAGAGTTGATCGGCGTTTTCGGCTCCCGGCCCGCGACAAGCGAGACCGACTATTGCGATTGGGTCCGTATGCTCGCTTTCCAGCGATTCTATTCGCGCGTTTAATCGACCGATTGTTGCGGCCGCCTTCCGAAGAGCGGAAAGTTTTTGGTCAGTCACTTAGCGATTCTTCTTTTTGGGTTGTGGTTGGGTTAAAAGATACTCGGCATCGATCAATGCAGAGAGATCTTCTTCACTGAGGGTCTCAATTTCGATATCCCTGTCCTCGTTAATCTTCTGATCCGTGTGACTCGCTTCGTCTCCGCTGATTAGATTCAATACGTATTGACCGAGACGAGAGAGGGTTGGGTAATCAAAAATATCGGCGGCCTCGAGCCGGATACCTGCTAGATCGTCTATTGATTCTCGAAATTCAAGAGCTTTAATCGAATCCATGCCTTGATCAAAAAAACCTCTGTCGATATCAATGCTCTCGGATGGTGTGAGTCCAAGAATTTCACCAAGGGGCGTTCGTAGAAGATTAAGAAGTGCCCCAAGTTTCTCGTCATCTGGGAGGTCGGCAAGAAACGGTGGGCCCTTTGAGGGAGTTTTCTCCGGTAATGGTTTTGAATGCGCAGCTATTTCTTCAAACAATGTCCGCGATTTTCGGATCGAGAAACTTTCTGACACGCGCTGCCAGTCCGCGTTGATTACGCATGGATGATCAATGCTCGATGAGATTAACGATAATGCATCAAGAGCCTCGTTGGTAGTGAGGCCAGAGAATCCAGACGCCTGGGTCTGATCAATTTCTGCTTCCCCAATGATCCCGCCATCAAGCCACGGCCCCCAGTTAACACAAACCCCTCGCCCGCCCGAAACGTTTCTGTTAGCGACGATTCCAGTAAGTGCTCCGTTAGCCGCACTATAGGCCGAGATTCCAGGTGTCCCAGTAATTGCCGAAATTGACCCCATCATGACAAGATGAATATCGGGGAATTCAGAAATCGCGTTAGCAATGTTAAGTCCCCCTAGGACTTTTCCTTCAAACGCCTGTGAGATGTCATTTTCTCCGTCGATCGGCATCACGCCGGCGCAGTGAAAAAACGTACTCTGAGAAAATCGAGATGCGAGATCACGAATAACTGTCTTTGAGTTCTTTTTTGCAACGTCTAGTATGTGCACCTCCACCGTTGATCCACTATGGCGGAACTTGTCGATTTTTTTTGAAGTGGCCTCGCTAGGGGTCGTTCTGCCAATTAGGCAAATGTGCGGCACGCCACGGTCGCATAGTGTTTTTGCAATTGAAAGACCAATGCCACCCAGGCCACCTGAAATGATCACCGAGTCAAGGTCGGTTCTGAGTGTTTCGTTGGCTCGAATATCGCGTGCAATTACCGGGTACTGAACCGTTTTCGATTCGAGTCTAAACCATCCTCTAAGTCCGGTTGTGCCCAAAACCTTATCGAGAGAACAAGCCTGGTTTTGATGCAATTCGATTAAGCCACCACAAAGGCTAGGGTATTCAAGCAGTAATGTTTGCATGAGGCCACGACAGGCGTGAGTCGACAATCCTTGGTTAACAGGATCGCCAATTATCCAAACGGTCGTCGCGAGATTGCTAGACGCGATTGTTCTAACCAAGAGTCGTACTTGTTCAAGATGCCGCGTAAGTGTTTCGACACTGTCAGAATCGGGACTTGCCTGAATTATGATTCCATCTGGATGTTGGGCGTTTAATATTTTCCACGCGGAATTCAACTCGACTTTTGTGAATTGAAGGTGCGACTCTGCCGGGTCAATGTCTTGTGAAAGTTTTGTAGACAAATTGCCGGTGATCAACCAGTCTGCAGTTTTAAGAGGAGGTTCTAGTTCAAGCGATTTCCATTTTAGGCTTTGACTCAACTCGGAATGACTATTTGAAGTCGTGCGATCATTCAATGCCATTTCAAATCCCTTGCTTGCCCAAAACTGCTGATGGTCGAAAGGATAGACGGGTAATTCAACAAATCGATAACCGCGATAGCGCTGTTCCCAATCAGGTGTAACGCCGATCTCAAGTAAGCGTTCATGCGCAGTCGCAAGTTTATCTACCGAGGATTGTCCTCGACTTAGAACGGACAGCGCCCGAATCGATGAATCTTGGTTGCTTTTGAGTATCTGTGTGAGTATTGGTTGCGGTCCCATTTCAAGAAACACAGTGTGCCCGGAACTTTTGAGCGTCTGATAGCAGTCATCGAATCTGACTGCAGACCGTATCTGTCGACACCAATAATCTGACGAGGCAGGGAGGTCTTGATTAACCGAGCCATCCAGATTAAGTGCCATCAGAATTTCGGGTTTATTCAAACTTATCGATTCGCATATTTTCCGAAACTCATCGAGGATGGGATCCATCAAATAACTGTGGAACGCATGCGAAACGTTTAACACGGTCGCAGACTCACCAGATGTCTCAAGGTGCTTGCAGAATTTGCTGATTGCTTCTTGGGAGCCGGAAATGACAGTTTCGGTAGCACTATTAATCGCTGCAAAATCGACCTCTTTTTCTAAATCGAATTCTTGTCGGCACCTGTAGACGTCGTCTTCGCTCAATTGGACAGCAGCCATGCCACCGCCGGATGGTAGGGAGCCCATGAGTCGCCCACGACACTCTACAAGTTTCAGTGCATCTTCCAATGACATCACGCCTGAGACGCACGCTGCGACATATTCTCCTATGCTATGTCCAAGGACAGCGTCTGGCTGAAAGCCCCAATGAATCCATCGCTGGGCCAGAGCATACTCAAGGACGAAAAGGGCGGGTTGACTGTACTCAGTTTGATGAATACAGCCGCTAGGGTCTCGCCCCGTGATTAGATTGGTGATTGAGATTTCTCGAAATGGGGAGAGTATTTCAGTGGCGACATCTATGATCGACCTAAACAAATCATCTTGATCGTATAGCTCCGCACCCATTCCTAGATATTGAGAACCTTGCCCGGTGAATGTCCATACGCTTTTAACACGTTCATTTGGGAGTGGTGAGGAGTGCGAGTTTGAAACTGGGTCTCTTAGAAAAATCTCGATTTTTGACTTGATCTCGTTATCATTTTTGCCAGAAAACCATTTTCGAAATGGAAATCTGGATCGGTGAAGGTGGGCGGAAGCGCATAAATCAAAAGTCGAAAATTTTTTGGACTGGAGGACGTTCAGATAGTTTTTGGCTTGTTGCTGCAGACTCCCAGGTGATTTTGCGCTGCACTCAAGTGTAAAAATTGGATCAGAGGGTGGTTCAAGAAAATCTGCAGGTTTAATATGTTCGCTGATAATGACATGGGCATTAGTCCCACTAAATCCAAAAGCGCTGAGCCCCGCTCGCCGAGGCTCGTTATGTTGGGCGTGCCAGGGTACGGTTTTAGAGACAACTTGAAAGGGAATTGAGGACCATTGAATCAGTGGATTAGGTAATTCAAAGTGTAAATTACCTGGTAGTTCCTGATGCTGGAGAGATAGCAGAATCTTTATTAAACCGCCGAGTCCAGCTGTTGGCTCCATGTGTCCTATGTTGGACTTTGCACTGCCAATTAAGAGTGGACGATCTCGACGTTGTCCGATCGATTCAAATAGCGCTTCAATTTCAATGGGATCCCCAAGATTTGTACCGGTTCCATGTGTTTCTACGTAGTCAATCTGTGACGGCTCTAATTTCGCATCATCAAGGGCGGTCAGAATCACTTCCTGTTGGGCTCTAGCGCTTGGCGCTGATAGTCCGGCAGTTCGACCGTCTTGGTTGATGGCAGATCCATTAACAACGCCATAAATTTTGCTTTTTCTATTTTCGCAATCTTCTAGTCGTTCGAGTACGACGAAGCCAGTGCCTTCACTACGAACATAGCCATCGGCATTTGCTGAAAACGTTTTGCATGCTCCATCTGGAGATAGAGCGCCCAATCGACAGAAAGCGACATGAACCTCTGGCAACAAGATAAGATTGCTGGCGCCGACTAACGCAAGATCGCTCTCCCCGGATTGCAGACTTTGAACCGCTAAGTGCAAAGCCACCAGCGATGATGAGCAGGCGGTGTCCAGCGTCAGGCTTGGTCCATTTGAGCCGTAAAAATAAGATAGTCGTCCGGCCGCGGTGCTCATAGTAGAGCCCGTCAGGCTATACGCATTAATAAGTTTAGGGTCACCGCTGTGGCGGTGGAATCTGGCGTAATCGTCACCTGACATCCCGATAAAGAACCCAGTTTTGGAATGGTTTAGCGTCGCTGGAATAATTCCAGCATCCTCTAAAGCCTCCCAACTGGTTTCCATCAGGAATCGTTGTTGAGGATCAAGCGCCGTCGCTTCCCCAGGCGATATGCCGAAAAATGCAGCATCAAATAAATCGACAGATTGGGATACTAACCCTGCTCGATCGGTATACATTTTTCCTGGGGTGTCAGGATTTTCGTCAAAGTATTTACTTTTAGGCCATCGTCGATCACCGAGAGTTGAGATTCCATCTTGCCCAGATCGCAACAGGTGCCAGTAGGCGCTTGGAGAATTTGCGCCACCGGGGAAGCGACAACTCATTCCTGAAATGGCAATGGGCGTTGATCGATTGAGCTTTTGATTTTCGGATAACAACTGCGATATCGTCTCTCGTGCTTGAGCGAGCGCATTTCGATATTTTTTGATATCGGAACTTTGAGATTCACCTGAGGCCATGACGTCGTTTATCGCTGAGAAAATTGTCGAATGTGTGTTTGCAACATCGTGGCATGAGTTTTCAAAAAGAAGTGACCTGCGGGCAATGAGATATGCTGCAATGGATAGATGGAATGCTGACCCCATTCATCCATATCCGATGGGGGCACTTCGGGATCGTCAGTTCCAGAAAATACGACTAGAGGGCAATCGAGCGGCTGGTAGGGGTGATACTGGTAGCCATCGCAGACAGAGAAGTCGGCACGTAAGGTTGGCAAAATAAATTGAATCAGCTCTTGACTGTCTAACACTTCTTTTTCGAAACCACCGAATGAGCTAATTTTTTGGATAAAGTCGTGATCGCTTAAACCGATCATAGATGATCTGCGTGGCGGTAAATGGGGCGCTCGATGCGCGCCAATAAATGCAGTTTTCGGAAGCGCATGGCCGGCGTTTTCTAACTGCTTTAAAGCTTCATAAGCGAGCAGGCCGCCCATGCTATGTCCATATACCAAGTAAGGTTTATCCAGATATAGAGACATCTGACTCGCAATCATTTCAGCCAGGTGCTTAGAGTCACTGACCGCGCTGGTTCCGGCGCGATTTTCGCGGCCGGGTAATTGTATGGGGCAGACTTCGTATTTGGGCCCAAGACCGTGTGACCATGCGCGGTAAATTGAAGCACCGCCACCTGCAAAGGGGAGACAAAAGAGTCTTAAATCTGCCTCGGGTTTTGGTTCCGGGCAGGTAATCCATTGATTAAATTTCATGGATTAATCTTTAGCAGTTCATCGAGATCATCCAAAGTCGCTTGAGCAGACTGCAATGTTTCGCTGTTGTTAGAATTTTTGGGTACGTTGCTTTTCTCATTCTCGGACAGGCGGATATCCAGATAGGATGCCATCTCGTTTAAAGTTGGATAGCTAAAGGCAAGACCAACAGGCAAGGATAAGCTGGTGGCCGACCCTAATTGATTTCGTAATTGCACGGCTAAAAGTGAATCAAGACCAAGATCAGATAATGGCTTATCGTGTGAAATTGACTGGGGGTCAGCAATCCCAAGCAAGCCAGCGACAGACCCTTTTACGAGATCAATGAGGGTCTTGCGACGTTCGTCGGGCGTTTGTCCTTGCAAGTCCACTTTTTGACTATTGGGGTTATTCCAGGCGCCGGGGTTTCCCGGCTCCGTAATGTCAGATAACAGAGATATATTAGCCGGATTAACGCGACAGTACTGTGACCAATCGCAATCAACGAACATTACTTGCGGTGATTTTTCACTTAGCATTGCGTCCAACCAGACACCAAGGTTTGCGGGCTCCAACGGCTGAAAACCCTGCATCCTCAATTGTCGAGACGCGCTTTCGTCAGTTGCCATTCCGCTACCGGAAAACGGTCCCCAATTAATGCTGAGTGCAGGTAATCCACGAGTTTTTCTTGCGTGGGCGACCCCATCAAGAAAGGCATTGGCGGTCGCATAGGATGATTGACCGCCATTGCCTAGAACCGATGCAGCGGAAGAGAACATTACAAATTGCTCTAGGGGCTGGGATTCTAAAAGCGTATCGAGATTTTGAGCGCCAAGTGCTTTGCCGTTAAGCACCGACTCAAAGCCTGAGGAAGTTGAATCCACTAGTGGTTCGTCATTAAGTTGGCCTGCACAATGAAAAAGTCCAGCGATCGTTGGAATCTCTGGCAATGTGGATTTGAGAATCTCCTGCAATTCATCAAAGTTGCCAAGATCACAACTTCGGTCATAAATTGCCACATTGTCATTCGCGACAATTTTAAAAGGGTTTGGGGACGGTGTTTTCCGTGCCAACAGGAGAAGATGTCTAACGCCTCGGTCAATTAGCCAGTGGGTTACTTGTTGGCCCAGAGCGCCATACGCGCCGGTCACGATGTAAGTACGATCTTTATGAAAGCTGGTGATTTGGTCGCCAGAACGAGATTGAGGACTTAGTTTCGCAATAAAGTTTTCTGATCCGCGAAGTGCGATACATGGGTCTTGTAACGGGCATAAAACGAGATCAACAATTTGCTGGTATTGAGTCGTAGGGGTAATGTCGAGGTGATGAGCAATAAGTTCGGGATGTTCGTGGCGCGTACCGACACATAAACCACGAATTGAAGTTTGCTGAGGGTCTACTAACTCTTCGCCCGTTACACAGTAAGCATTATTTGTCAGCAGCCATAGACCGTTACTCAGAGACACATTCTTCTTCGCTAGTGCTTTAATGAGGCTTCGGTTTTGATCAATAATCTCATGAGTCGTAAGGTGCTGATCTAATGCGCATGAGCTGATAACGCCGTTTGTAATTTTTGAGAGGTCATCTATAGTCTCGACAACGGACACTTCACAGCCAGCGTTTTCAAGTTTCCCAGCAATACCGCTTGACCAGTCTGTCTGGCCCACTAGCGTCCAATGTCCGACAGAGGCAGGAGTGCGTTCAGGTCTTGCTGCGTGCCATTTTTGAATGTATCGACTCGGGCTAGAATTTTTTTCTGTACGTTGAAAATCAAATTTGGACTCTGCAGGTCTCGCGTGAAGACCACTGATTTCAATCAGAACATCACCTTGCGAATCCAAGATTAATCCATCGCCAACCGCAATCTCTTTAGCGTCTGAATCTCTCAACTCAAAGAACGCGTACTGGGCGCGGGCAAGATTCCCTGTGGCGCATGACAATTGGTCAATACCAAACGGCACCCAAGTCTGACTCTTAGGAAGATCCGCGGTTGCGAGGAGTAAACCAAAGCAGGTGTCAATTAAACCCGGGTGTATTGCAGTGCTAGAGTCCTGACCACCCAACCGACTTGGTTTCTTCAAAGTCGCTAGCGCTGCTCTTTTGTTTTTTTGCAGGTTTTCTGTCCAACGGTAGCTTGGACCTAGGAAAATATGCCTGTCGTTGATCTCTTTTAGAAATTTATCGATAGACGTAAGATCGGTAAATTGGGCTTTTAAGCTATCTAAAGAAATTCGTTTTATTTTTCGGGAGTCGACTTTTGAGACCGAACGGCAGTGGAGATTTTTAAAATCACCCGACTGGGTACGACTCCATAGTTCTATTTTTCCATCTTCCGGGTTGACGACGGTCTGGGAGACGAGTGTACTTTCAGGACTCAAAATCAATGGTTTTTGAAAAGTGATTTCTTCCAACGTGATTCGATGGTTCTCAGGAGATGATTCCTCGACCGCGGATAACATCATGGACATCATTCCCGCTGCTGAGACAACAGGCACGTTGTTGATTAGATGGTCACGAAGAACGGGTAGTTCTATCGGATCAAGTTCGCTTTCAAAAATCTTATGGGACACCGTTGCTAGCGGGATGGCTTTGCCTAGAAGTGAGCGGTTACTCTGGCTTCTGGACTGCCGTTGAGTTGGCAATGGTTCGAGCCAGTAAGAGGTGGTGTCAAATGGATAGGTTGGCAGTTCTGCTTTATGGCGAGGGTAGTCTCGATCAAAAGCTTTCAAATCAATATCATTGGTTTCAGCAAGTTTTGAAACGGTAGAAATAATCGAGTCCCAATTTTCAGATTTTCGATTTAACGAGTGATACCACTTTGCATCGACTGACGAGCACATTAGGCCAAGTGTGGAGAGGGCCGGGTGAGGGCCAATCTCTAAGAAAGTCGAGATGCCAAGTTGGTTCAGAGACTCGATAGATTGGCGAAAAAGGACAGGTCTACTTATATGTTCCGCCCAGTAATCCAATGAAGTTATTTCCTCTGTGGCAATTGAACCGGTGAGGTTCGAGATGAGAGGAATTTGGGGCAAGCTAAATCGCACATCTGAACAAGACTTTTCAAATGCCCGCTTCGCCTCGTCCATCAAAGGGCTGTGGAAGGCGTGAGATGTCTCTAGTTTCTGAGCAACAATGCTTCGATTTTTCAAGTCGTTAATTATGCTTTTGAGCGCGCTATCGTTCCCCGAGATAACGACACTGTTTGGCGCATTATCGGCTGCAAGTGAGATCTTTGTGGATTGATCTTTAATAGCATGACGAGCGGTTTTCGCATCACAATGTATGGCCCACATTTCTCCCTTCGCGGTCGTGGCCTGCATTAGTGATGCTCTAAGGGAGACCAGTTTTACAGCATCCTCAATGCTGAAAATACCTGCAACACACGCTGCGATGTACTCACCGAGACTATGACCCAAGATGTAATCGGGCGTTACGCCCCAACTCATCCACATTTGAGCTAACGCGTAACCAATTGAAAATATTAACGGCTGCGCTTGATCCGTAGGCAGGAGGTCAGTCTGGGTTAGTTTTACGTCCGTGGCTAGACCGATTACATCAATCTGCATATGTTTCGAAAAGTGATTAGCGCAGTCGTCTAGAGCGTTCCGAAAGGTGGATTGAGTTAGGTAAAGATCTCTCGCGATCGCAACATATTGACTACCTTGTCCGGTAAAAACGAAAGCAATTGGAGTGAGTGATTGTGTTGTTGCTACAGCGTTGGAAGGGTTGAAATCTTTTATCCAATTCTGGAGTTGCTTGGCTAACTCCTGATTCGTTCTTCCGCTTACGCAGAGTCTGTGTGCAAAAAGTTTCCGACCGATATTTGCGGTGAAACAGTAGTCACCTACCTCCCCCGTACACTCGCCTGACAAGAACTCCTGATACCGACCTGCGAGTCGCGACAGCGCGGCTGGCGTTTTAGCCGAAAGCCGCAGGAGGTGATGTTTTCGGTCAGACGAAAGATCCCGAGGGGATGGCTCTGGCGGCTGTTCTAGGATTAGATGCGCGTTAGTGCCGCCGATTCCAAGTGAGTTTACGCCCGCTCGACGTGGACCTTCTATTGGCCAATCGATTGTCTCTGAGTTAAAAAAGAAAGGGGATTCTTCAATATCGAGAGCGGGGTTTGGAATTTCAAAGTTGACAAGTGGAGGAATTTTCCCTTTTGATACCGCCAGGGCGGCTTTGATAAATCCGGCAGTGCCTGAGGTAATCTGAAGGTGGCCAACATTCGTTTTTACTGAGCCAAGGGCGCAAAAACCGACTGATTCAGTCTCGTTTTGATAGACCTGTCGAAGGCCGTCAAATTCGATTGGATCACCGACAACTGTCCCGGTTCCATGCGCTTCGACCATGCCTATTGAATCTGCAGGCACGTTTGCCATCGTCAATGCCTCTGCTATCGCAATTGCCTGACCATCGCTTGATGGTGCGGCATAACCAACCTTTGCGCCCGCGTCATTATTTACGGCCGAACCTTTGATCACTGCATGAATATGGTCTCCATCTCGCTCAGCCTCACTTAGCCGCTTGAGCAGAACTGCTCCAACACCGCTACCGAATATTGTTCCGCCAGCATTAGCGTCGAACGATCGAACACGCCCATCAGGGCTGACAATCATCCCGGGTTGATAAAGGTGGCCGGCATATTCCGGAGACTGAATTGAGGAACATCCTGCTAGGAAGAGATCAGCCTCTCCAGACTTAAGAGCTTGGCAAGCCATGTGGATGCAGACCAGTCCGGTAGAGCATGCGGTTTGAACATTGACGCTGGGACCGTCCAGGTTAAGCTTGTAAGAAGTTCGGGTGGTGATGTAATCCTTGTCGTTTGCTACCATTGCCATAAATCCACCCATTGAATCTAAGGTGGCAATCGCAAGATCATCGTTGGGATCAAGTTTTGATCTATTCGGAAGTACGTTATTAAAAAAGTAGGTATTCATTGCCGCGCCCGCATACACGCCAACGCTGCCGGGATAGGTGGTGGGATCGTAGCCGGCGTTTTCAAAAGTTTCCCATGCTATCTCAAGAAATTGACGTTGCTGCGGATCCATAAGTTCTGCGTCGAAACTGGAGTATCCAAAAAACTCGGCATCAAACCGTCTCGCATCTTTCAAGAGCGGACTTGCCATTACATATTCGGGTCGATCATAGACGCCACGACTGAATCCGCTTTGACTCAAATCTTTCTCGTCAAAACGAGTAATTGAGTCTTCGCCCTTGAGAAGGTTTCCCCAAAATTCTTCGATAGAGTCCGCACCTGGAAATCGACCTGCCATTCCAATGACAGCAATCGCATCGTTCCTGTTTGCTCCCAAGTCTTCAATCAACTTGAGCCGAGATCGTGCTTTCTCCGTGGCTATCGTAGATTGTCCAGTTTCCAGTGCCTGAGTAAGTGCCGAGATTGTTGGATATTTGAATAAATCAACGACAGTAATTTGTGTATCAACTCGGTCGTTAATTGATCCAAGCGCCTGCATTAATACAAGAGAATCAGCGCCCATCTCAAAAAAACTATCTTCGATCTTTATCTCGACGCCCGGGAGAAGTTCCGACCAGATCTCAACAAGGTCGCCCGCTAGGCCGGTGACCTCATTTTTTTGAGACGGAACCGATACCGCTTTTTGATTGGAAATTATTGAATTGAAATTTCCACTTTGAAATTGCGTTATCAACCTCTTGTGTTGAATTTTTCCAATCGCTGTTTTTGGTATCGACCCTTGAGGTAAAGGTATGAGGTAGTCAGCTCTGATACCCAGTCGCTTTCCTAGTTTGCCCTGAATTTGTCTTTTGAGATTACTAAACTCGATCGGATCTGTTGATAAGCTAGTGTGAAAAAAAACGACTAGTTTTAATAACTCTTCATTTGGTGGAAATGCGGCACAAGCGGCGGTAAATGATGGAGTGACGTCTTCCAGTTCCTCAACAACGCTTTCAACGTCATGATTGGATAGATTAACCCCGTTGATAACGATGCCAAGAGTTGTGCGTCCCAGTAAGTAGAGGTTCTTGTCGAGAATGAATGCGGCATCACCCGTGTCGAACCAGCCATCTTCGGTGAAGACCTCGTTTGCTTCCGGGTTTTTATAGTAACCCCGCATTAGGCCGTCGCCCTTGAGCTGAAATTGACCAACTTGACCTTCGTTTTTCAATTGACCCGACGAATCAACGATTCGCATTGCCATCCCCGGCGCAATCGGTCCAAGGTTTGCAAATGAGATACTCTTTGGATCTTCAGGTGTCAGTAAACTAATGTCGCCGTCAAGACTATTTCGATCGAGGTGTGCAAATTGAATAGAGTCGCCCGAAGCAGGGAGATGATAGTTCACTCCCGAGCAAACCTCCGCCATCCCAAAAGCAGAAATGACTGAATTCGGCTTTAATCCGTAACGCTGTGTTTCGTCGACAAATGACCGGACAGTTAAATGGGAAATTAACTCTCCCGCAGATAGCAATCCCTTTAGGCAACTAAGATCCCAATGTTGATCCAGTGCACGATCGTTTTTTTGGAGTTGCTTGGTAATTAAGCCAAACGCGAAGTTAGGCGCCCATGAATGTGTGATTCAATAATTATCGATTAGATCCAGCCAGAGGGTGGGCTTGGCAAGAACATATTCTTTTGGC
>ENA-OREN01001377-OREN01001377.1-marine-metagenome-genome-assembly--contig:-NODE-1377-length-28814-cov-5.644639_pt1 | contig 28814 bp, 35 predicted proteins | sample MGYA00248624_ERZ508555 | MGnify/ENA primary metagenome ERZ508555 (study PRJEB26222, sample SAMN06267773) | marine metagenome | isolation source: Saanich Inlet, British Columbia, Canada | place...
TTCCTACTATTTGTGCTATCGCGCCGCCTAAACTGTGGCCTGTGATATAAACGGTATGTTCTAGTGTGTAGAGTTTTGCATTGTTTACAAAAGTATTGTCTATGGATTGCATAACATAAGTTGATGCATCTTTAAATCCTTTATGAAGATAAATTCCCAATACGTCATCTTTTACCAATCTTGCATCCAAATCTGCGAGAACATTATTCTCATTTGCAGTACCCCTAACAGTGATAATCGTAATACCATTATTCTGTTTTACTTCAAATACAATCTCATCGGTTGAACCATTTTCATAAATTGCAGCTGAATACTCTGCGTGTTCAATGAGTGATTCTATTGTAACTGGTAGAGTTGATTTATCACCACTTGTCGCACCCGCCTCTTCGGCACTCTTCGCACATCCACTAAGAACTAGTATCGTTCCTACTATGATGACCAGATAATTCCTCGCCCTTTTTCCAAGCTGTAGCACTTAAAATCGCTCCAAATGATATGTGAAATATTCCTCCACCTTCTAATGTAAGTGGAATCCAACGTGATGCGTCACAGATTAACCCTTTAGCGACCATCATATTACAATAACTATCCATCTGAATATTCCAGACAACCGGACCTATGAAAAAATCACATAAGCAAATGAAAAGATAAACGATGGCCGCCCAATCACGCCAAAATCTGTTGATTGTCTTATTCACTATGCTTTCTTATCTGACATAGTAACAAGTGTAAGGATACTTCTTCCAGCTTCAATGGCAGTGTCAACAACCCATTCCAAATTTTCTTCGTCATAATCCCATTTTTCTCTGACGTATGCGACCAATTCATCATATTCTTCGTCATCAATGTCTGTAATTTCGGGAATAACATCTTCAATATTGTCAACTGCTTCAAAAAGTTTCTTCACAGGGTCAATGAAATATCTTGCATCTGTCCACGAAAACTTATCATCTGCTTTTGCTTTTCCAATTGCATCTACGAATGAAAAAATGAACTCCATAACGTCTTTAGTTTCTTTTATACCTTTAACTTCTGCCATTCTATTCCTTTATAATTTAATAATTAAGCGAGATTAAATCTTACGATATAATCATTTATGTGTTGTTCAGTAGCTACAACACCCTTTGCTTCAACTGCTTTTTTAGCAATTTCTCTAATATCAGTTTTTTCAACTGTCTCTTCAATTTCATCCAATTCGGATTGAACTATTGAGGATACAAAATCTATAACTGCTTCTTTTTCTTCCAATTCTTCTTTACTCATATTTTTTTTATTTTTAGGCATTTTTTTCCTTTTCTTTATTTATTTTATTTAGATACTTAACACGTTTCTTTGTAGCTTGCCTCAACTTATATTTCGTTGCATTTTTAGTAAAAAGTTCTCCATTCATGTGTTCAGTTTCATGTTGATAAATCATAGATGGAAAACTGGTCAAACTTCCTGCTTCGTGTTCACCATCGAAAATTTGATATTGAATAGCAATAGATTCTGCTCTAACAACAGGAAAATAAAGGCCGGGAAAAGACAAACACCCTTCCTTGACATAAGAAGTTTCTTCACTCATTTCCAAAATTTGAGGATTGAAAGCTATAATCATTTTATTTTCCATCATAAAACCAAAAACTTTAAGAGGTATTCCTATTTGATTTGCTGACAGTCCAACCCCTTTATGGTGTATCATGTTTGCAAAAATCTGTTTAGACAATTTCTCAGAGTCAACTTGAGGGTTATCGAAATCAAATACCTCTGGTATCTCTCTCAAAAAAGGGTCATCCTCTTTCACTAATTCGCATACTAAATCACTCACGCTACCTCTATTTTACTAAATTGTTTTTCTTTTAAAAATTTAATCGTTGAACGGAATTTGTCATACAAAATTTCACCCTTATGAGAAATCACGAACACATTTGTTTTGTCATCAAGTGTATTGAGTATCTTCAAGAAAGCCTCTGTACCATCAGCATCCAATGAAGAGTCGAACACCTCATCTAAAATCAAAAGGTTTGTATTCACACTGTTTTTGAGTTTAGCGACCATTCTCCATGTGAACAGTAATGCTAAGTCAATTCTCATTTTCTCACCCTCAGAAAAGGAAGAATAAGAAAATTCATCACGATACTGAGATTGTATTGTTTCGTTGAAATTTTCATCAATCGAAAAGTTAATTAGAAATTCCAGTTCGTTTAAGTATTTATTCACATATTTGTTTATGATGGGAACATACTGTCGAATAATCTTTGTTTTGATACCCGAATCTCTCAGCAACTCATTAGCGTAATTATAGAGTTGTTTAGTATCACACTGTTCCTCATAATCTTTTTGTAACTCTTCAAATTCACTCTCTAATAATTGTAACACATTTAACTCGGAATTGTCAAGTTTTTTCTTATCTTTTAATTCATTGATGTCACTTTTTGTTCTATCAATATTATTTTCTAACGATTGAATTTGAGATTTGGCAGCTGACAATTGATTGTTTTTTTCTGAAATCTGTCTAGCAATGTTACGAAATTCATCAAGTTGTATTCTTAGTTGTTCAATTTCAGTTGATATTTTTCCCAATCCATTTTCTTTTTCTGTAATACTGGTAGACAAACTGGTAATTTTTTCTTCTTTGAACTCATCATCTATGTTCTGTTTACAAGTTGAACAAGTCGAATTCTTTTCATAGAACTTGACTTCTTTTTGTTCTTGCTTTAGTTTGATTTCAATTTGATTTTGGAGATTTCCGAACTCAGAATTTTTTGTTTGAACTTTATCCTCGGCAATAAGTTTATTGGTCAATGTGCCGATGTCATTATGGTATGTGGTGAGAGATTCGATAGCAAGTGTTTTTTGGTCTTCAAAATTTGAAATGTCTGATTCTTTTTTCAAAATATCGGATTGATTGTCATCTTTGAGTCTTTCGATATAATTCCGTTGCATCTTTGTTTTGGATACATTCAACTCTCTCTTATTTTCATTATCATTTGTATTCGTTTTCAACTCAGAATTCTTTACCTTGAGCAGAATATTCATAGCAGAAAATATCTGAATGTCAAGTAGGTCTTCAACGATTGTTCTACGGTCTGATTGTTTGAGTTGCATGAATGGTTCAAATGTAGAACTACCCAAAACGACAATCTGAGTGAAAGATTTGTAATTCAATTTGAGAATTACCTTTTCTAAATATTCTTGATAATCACGATTGTTTGCCAATTGGTCAAACATCTTACCATCTTGCAGTATCTCAAATACATTTGGTTTGACACCTCTACGAACAGTAAAATTCTTATTACCGATAGTGAAATCAATTGTAACCATCAACTTTTTTTCATTGATGGTATTTACTAATTGAGATTTGTTGATGTTACGGAAAGCTTTGCCGAATAATCCGAAAGTAAGAGCATCTAAAATTGTTGATTTTCCTGAACCATTTTCGCCGATAATAAGAGTTGTGGGAGACCTATCGAAAAAGACAGTTGTAGGAACATCTCCTGTGCTTAGAAAATTACTCCAAGAGATTTTTTTAAAAATTATCACTTACCCTCATTAAGAAGCTGTGGTTTATTGCCATGTTCAAATTTATGTTCTGCTTGTTTTATACTATCTTTCAAAATAATATTGACCATCTTGTTAAAGGTAATATCTCTCTCATGTGCCTGAAGAGCAACCCCCATAAAATCTTCATCTGAAAGTTCTATATCAACTGCTGTGTGGGGTGTTTCATCTTTACCAATTTCAACTGATTGAGTCCGATTTCGTTCTTTGGTGAACACATTCACTCTATCAGCTCGTTCCTGTCTGTCTCTTTTTCTATCATCTTCATCTTGAGAATAATTTGTCATACTTTCTTTTCCTTTTGAGTTTTGTTATAATCTGATTGGGATTGAAATAAAGCATTGAACGAAATACTCCTGCGTTCAGTGTCACCTTCTTCGCAACGATAAGGATATACCATGTGTAGTTGTTTGGCCCCAAAAATAAAAAAATCACCGACTGTAGGTCTCATTGTTAATGAAGGTTGAGATAACTCCGTATCGTTTGAAGAATTTGACACAAAAGTAATAGCACCATCATCCATATCTCGGTGGTTTTTTTTGGCCGGTGCAAATTTTGGAACTTTGAGATACATCACACAAGAAAGTTGACATTGAGTATGTATATGAATAGGATTATATTCATTTGGTTGTTGAGAAACTACCCACATTGATAACATTTGAACTAACCAATTTTCCTTCTGAACTTGTTCTACATTAAATGGATATTGTTGACATTTTATCTGAATTACATATTGTTGAATTACATCGTGAAAAAATTCAAATACTCCATCATTCTTCAAAATTTCATGGTCTACTAACAGTTCTGTTTCTATTTGTCCAGCAAGATTATGACCATGACTTAAAGATTTTTCATCATCAATTACAAGGTCACTAATATCAATCATTTTTTGTAGGATTTCATCTGGCAATTTCGTATGCATCACTGGAACAGACCAAGGCTGTATCATTTTTAATGGCATTTGTAATAGTAACGGATTCGAGTTTCCTTTTTCTTTTTTAGCATCTCTTTCTGCTCGTCTTCGTTCTTGTCTGTTCATTATACCGTTTCCATTGTCAAAGCTTCACTGTAAAGGTCTTGCATCAATTTATTCAAATCTTCTTTATTTTCCATTTGTAATCCATTTACACAATTTTTGATTACACTCATTGTATCTTCAACATCCTCAATTCCATCTATATCATCTCCCAAATCTTCCATATCAAAAAGATTATCTACTACCGAAATATTACTAGTTCCAGCATCAATCAATTTATCCATCAAAGTTTCAAACATATAATTATTATTTTTATTTTCAATAATTATTTTTACATAAGTATCTTCATATTTTGAGAGATCACCATAATCATTTTTCTCATCGTTGTAATATATCTTATGGAACATTGAATATGGATTTTCTATAAACTCCGTTTCCATTGTTTCTGTATCATAGATATGAAATCCTCGTTTGTCGTTGTAATCGCTCCAAGTTATTTCATAAGGATTTCCAAGATATGTGATATTTCCAGTAGTAGAACGATGATGAAAATGACCAGAAAATACTCTTTGGAATGCCTTAAACATCGTTGAGGGATATCCATCCATACTAAAAGAACCCTTGTTCATTTCTATGCCTTCTAAATGTAGATGACCAAATGCTGCTTTAGTTCTTGTCTTTTCAATTAGTTCTTTTGTTGCATCTTCATTATCTGCACACATCCAAGGCACAAACAATACCTTATGTTCTTTTGTCAGAGACACTTCACAAGGATCTGAATAAACCGAAACATTGTTCATTCCTCTTGTCAGTTCTTCCATCGAATTTACTTTGAGAGTGTTCTTATAATAAATGTCGTGGTTGCCAACAATGAGTTTAGTGTTTACACCCATTTCTTCTAAAGGATGAAACAATATTTCTTTCATCGAATTGAGCGTCTTGAAGTTGATAAATTTCCGTCTATCAACCACATCACCCAAATGTATTACATCGGTGATATCTCTCTCTTTCAGAGTAGGGAAGAATATATTTTCATAGAACTTACGAAAGAAATCTAGGAATAGGAGACTATCATTTCTAGCACCGAAATGTGTGTCTGTCAGCAAAGCTATCTTCATGCACAAGCTCTCATAAAAGAAGTAAGGGGAGATAATTCCAAAATTGCATCATCTTTTTTCTTCGACACCACTTTAGGTTTCTTTTTCGCTCTTTTCTTTTCCTCAAACTGATAAATGAAATCATAGATATTAGCCTGTTTATCAACTGTCATCAAGGTTGCTCCTGCGGCTATACCACTCTGTTCACCAACAGTCATATTTTCCATATCTGAATTGTCTTCGATGGAATTATGAGCATCCATTTGTTTGTATTTTATATAAAGTTGTTTCTTTTCTTTTTCGATTCTTCTTAGGAAGGCGTAATATATTATCTGTGTGAAATAAGCAAATGGATTTTTGGATTTCTCAGGATTGAAATTACTTGCGTACATCACACAATTTTCTATTCCATCACTTACCATTTCTTCACGAAATGCATAGTTTATAAAATTGGGTCTATGAGATAATCTTTCTGCTATTTTGAGGAAACATTCACCTGCGTAATCTGGTAGTTGAGGTTTACGTTCATCTCCGTCATCGACTGACTTGAGATATTCACCTCTATATTCTCCCATGACTATTAAAAACTTTTCATTGTCTACATAATGTTGTTTTGTTCGTGGTCTAGCCATATGAATCCTTTAGTGGTAATTGTTAATAATATACTATTATAACAAGTTATATCGATAAAGTCAAGTGTTATTTTTTTGTTATTCTGTTAAAAAAGACTTGACTAATTTCTCCGTATCTGGTATATTAACTCTGGTGGGTTTGAGATGAAGGTAGTACTGAATTACTAATTGACTAACATACTTGTAACCTCAAATGAATCCATATCTCTGTTTTCTTGTTCATCTAGTATTTCATCATATATCTTTGACATCTTTTTGGACAGGCTGGTCATTGTCACCACATACTTCGTAGATACAGGAATTATTTCATCATCTGTGTAAGGTATCCATTTTGTAAAACGAACTCCTTCTTCGTCTTTTTCAAACACATGAGTTATTTGCACTGGGTGTTTCAGATTAAAAAACCCATCGGTTGGTTTCAAATACACAGCCAGAATTTCTTCTCCTGTTGAAAGTTTGATATATTTTCTTGATGCCATATTATCCTTTGAGTGATATTACATAGATTTTATAAGGAAATTGTTCAGAACTATAAATCTTTATTCTTTCTGAAAAATGGTTTAGTGTATAATTTTTCCTATCATTGTGAGTTAGATCGTCTGAAATATCATAAAGTCTCGCTGAATCTTTAGTCTCTGACTTCCTCAACCCTCTACCTATTGACTGTAAATTTCTAATACGACTCTTAGAAGGAGAAGCGAAAACAATGTTATGAATGTTCCGAATATTGATGCCGGTACTGTATACACCATAACTTGCACAGATAATAGCATCTTTTTCTTTTTCGACAAGTTCTCTGACTTTTTCTCTTGAATCTGCATCTGTTCCTCCATAAACAAAAAAGATTTTCCTAGAAGAATCAACAATTTCTTCTAGTATTGAATGTAGAATGTTACCGTGTTTCTCTATCAATTGAAATAGAACTAATGTGTTTCCGCTCAGACTATTTACAAGATTACAAATATACTTGTTTCGTTCTGAATGACCCACTATGAAATCTATCTCTTCTTGATAGTTCATTTTTGATACAATGGCACGTTCCTTTTTATTATATTTTAAAATAAGACAATTTATATCAATCGATGATATAGTCTTGTTCTTGATAAGTTCTTTTGTAGTGGTTATTTTCTTTATTGTACCGAATAACCCCTCTAATATTAATTTATGTACCTCTACTCCGTCTAGTGTTCCAGTAGTTCCAATTCGATAAGGAGTATTTTCCAGATTTTTTAATATCTTAGTAAGAGAACGAGCTTTGTAAAGGTGTGCTTCATCTCCTATCACTAAACGAAAATCGCTGAAGAAATCTTTTTCCAGTTCATAAAGTGACTGCCACGTTGAAACAATAATTGGTTTGTCTGTCTGTTTTTCTTGACCACCATAAATCTTGTGGACGAAATTTTCGACCTCAAACGTATTGTCAGCCTTTGCATAGGCCTCAAAATCAGAATACATTTGACTCACCAGAGAAAGTGTTGGAACAATAACCAAAGCTTTTTCAGGTAAGTAGTATCGTATCAGATAGTAAATTATAAGAGATTTTCCCGATGCAGTTGGTGATAATAACACACACCTTTTTTTATCAATTGAGTGTCTGACTGCAAGACTTTGATAATCTCTTAGTTTATATTCACAAGGAAATGATGTAAGAAATTTAAAATAATCGTCATTGGAGATTGGTTCAAGAATCTCTCCTGTATTATCTATAAGTTCATATTCTCTGTCATCAGCAAATCTACTTATTTCTGGTTTGAGACCAGCATAAATTCGATTGCTATCCATATTGAAAAGGTAAACATATCCATCCCATTTTTTTCTTCTGAACATGGGCATGAATTGATAACCATTTGGTCTGAATCGAAAATAGTGATTCAATTCCATTTTCACATGAGGCTCACAAATAAGTCTAACGAATACCTCAGTATCCTTTTCCATCAATATCTGAGTGGTCATCCAAGACCTGCAACAAATTTTCTCCAATTAATTGCATTATTAATATGAAAACTTCTATTCTCAATCATAGAAAGAACAGATTTCAGATACTCGACTTTACTTTTCTGTTCGTTCATAATCTTTTCAGCCTTCTGTAAGACCTCATCTGCTCCGACATAGTGGCGTTCTAACTCTGTCTTCGATACTCTAATATTATGGTCTGGAGCCTTTCCGTTTTTAGAAATGACAACTTCCCATCGTTGTTGAAAAAGGACTTTCCAATGAGTTTCAAGATCACTCATTTTTCGTTTCTCTTTAGAATAGATGTCTAGATATTTTTGGTGTACATTGGGTATGTTTAGAGACTCATTATCCAAGTCTTTGTCATCAATGTGAGCATCTTCTTCCCACATCAACATAATTTTTTCAAGTTCCATAATTTTAGTTATTCAATAAGTTTTTTATCTCATAGTTAGTGTAACGAAATGTTGCTGTAGCAGTAAAATATTCAACGTCAGTAGCAGCACTACTGAAATCTAAGGAAGATATTGATATAGGGAATGCTTCGTAGAAATGAAATTCCATTTGTGGATTCATTGCACTTGTCAAAATAGATAAAACGATAGTGGATACTGTTCCACCTCTAGGGGTTAAATCTGACTTTCCTTGAAGTAATCTATATTTTTCGTGACCTTCAGCCAAACCTAACGCAATACATCTATCATAAATTTCAATCCAATTTTTAAGATGTTCATCGACTATGAAGGTCACTGACAATTCCTCAAAGGAAACGTTACCTCCAGCGTATGGTATATTTGCAAATGGTGTGACCAGATCAATTGCTTCGATAGAAACGCCTGGCACATTTACTGATTGACAAAACCAAGTAAGATGTGGTGCATCCTCCATCGATAATCGAAAGCTGATGTTGGAAAGATAATTTAAATTGTCTGGTACTTTATTTGATGCTGACATAGATTCCTTTTCTTATTATATTACTATTTATGTAACATTTTTTCAAACTCAGGATATCCGATATCTTTACCAACAAACACAAAGCTGCAATTTGGAAACTCTTCTTCTATTTTTCTATGTTGACCAATCCAATCTCGACTCTCTGAATCGGAAACATTCGTAGAAGAACTGAGATAAACACCAGAACTAGTTTGACTGTGGAAATAGTCATATCCCACACAATAAAATGTTTCGTTTGGATTTTCCAGACAAGCTATTCTTAGAGCAACTGTTTCAGTAATCCAATCATCATATTCATTTCCCCACCAATCAATGTTTTTTGTCAAATCGTTAGAATCTATCCAGAGAAAATACATCACTCCTTCATGGGCAAATTGTATAAAATTTTCTGTAGTTGGTTCGTTCTCTGCAATTTTCATTCTCTTATCCGTAGATTGTTTCATCATATCATAATGAAAACTTGGAATGAGAGTAAAATTCCTAAAATGACAAACGTGTTTTTTGGTGTATCCATTAGTGACAAGTTCGACAAGAATTTGGATATTTTCACTAATTAAATTGTCAGGAATGAATCTTTTGTGAATGTAATCACAACCGTATGTAGTATGATTTTTGAAGAGGTTTACATCAGAAATGGTTTTAGAATAACCATTACCTATCACTATCAACATTTTATTCTCACAAGAAAATGACTACAAACAAAAAAAGGGAGCAGATTTCTCTACTCCCTTTTGAAATCCTACTATATGTAGGGAACGAATTACATCAAGTTTGAAATTGAAGCTTTTCTGTAATAAACGTTCAAGTGAGGATTCGATGTCAAGTCACCAGTAATACGACCAGTTGAAGTAGCCGCATTTTCAGCAAATGGATTAGCAACTAAACCATAACGTGTCTTGAAAGCGATTTGTGGTTGAAAACTAGATGAATCAACTGCACGAACCATCTGAAGAGGAACGTAAGGACAGTAGAATACACCAGCATCCATAGGTGAATCACCCTTGTAACCAACACAATAAAATTCTTGTGCGTGAGCATCGGCATAAGGATCAACATAAACTTTATATCGACCATTAAGAACACCAGCAAACGTAGAAGAAGATGTGTCTGAATTAATGTCAGTACTCATTGCTGGAGCATAATCCAACATTCCTGCCATTTGAAGTGCGGAAGCAACATCTGAAGAGGTCATAAGGATATTTCCTTTTCCTCGACGTGTGTCTTTTCCAATCTGGTTAGCATCTTTTTCAATCTGCATCATCAGACCTTTGAATTTTTCAACCATCCAACGACCATTAGAATCGGTGTCAAGGTCAAAAATTCCAGCAGTTGTAGTTCCAATTTGAGCACCAACAGCAGCGTTGATGTAAATCTTCCGAATTACTTCTCGGTTGATCTCAACTAGAATTTCACTAGATAGGATGTTAGCAAGTTCTGCTTCTGCATCCAATCCATGAACAGCACGTAAATCCTGTGCTAATTCCATAGAATACGAACCTTTGAGGGCACGTGTTCCTGCAGCGATGGAAATCTTCTCTATTGAGAAGGACATTTCACCAGCAATATCACCTTCACCACCGTCTGTTTCCAGAGCACTTGAAGCAGCAAATTCTGTTCCTGTTTGACCAGTTCCGTCAGCGGCCGTGATCAAAAGACCAGGCGTCTTGACTGTATCACCAGTATTAGCTGTTCCAGATTCACTTGCAACTGTATCAGCATTAACACCAGGCATTTCAGCACCGGCCATTGTATTAACACGACTTTTGAGTGCGAAAATAAGACCTGTTGGTCCAGACATTGGTTGTACACCACAAACGTCATATGCAACTAACTGAGGCATAGCACGTCGAACCATTGAGATCAAAACTGGATCTGCAAAGTTGAACGCTGTTGTTTGTACTGGGTTTCCAGCAACACCACCCAAAGATGGGTTAGTGGATGTCAAAGCGTTGATTGTTGTTGGTGTTGCTTCCGACAATAAACCAGATTGACCTTGCATTGCTTGATCTTGAACGTATTGGTGTTCTGTGTTCTCAAGACACATAGCTGTAACGGCACGTTTGTGACTATCCGTGATCTTAGGAAGATCTGGATGATCCAAAACTGGAGCCCACTTTTCAGATAAATTTTGTTCTAGTTTCATATTATTTAACTCCTATAATATGGATTAAAAAAATTGTAATATTTAATTACCGAGCAATAGCTTTACTATATGCTTCCATGATGTTGTTCATCTTAACAGGAGTTTCCTCTTGTTCTTCTGAACTAACACTGTCTTCACTAATAACTTCATCCTTTTTAACTTGACTAGGAAAATAACTTTCCTTAATCTGTTTTACTTTACTTTCAAAATCTTCGACATCGCCTTCTTCCATTGAAACACCTTCTGTAAGTTCTTTCAATTTTTCGGATTGTGTATCAGCAAGGTCATTGCTAATTTCTTCGACAATCTTATTTTTGCGATATTCGTTAAGTTCGTTTGTAACTTTGACGTTCTCTTCGATTTTGCCATTTAATTTGGTTTCTAATTCCTCAACACGGTCAAATAAGTTTTCAACCATGTCTACTTTTTCTTCTGGAACTTCGATGTAATGTTCTTGAAATAGACCTTTCAATCCACCAATGAACTCTTCTGTAATTTCACTTCTAAGTGAACTATCGAGGGAAAGTTCGTTTTCTTTCATCCACTCTTCAACAACATAGTTCAAGTATCCGTCAACTTTTTCTGTCAACTCATCCCTAAAGGAAATGATTTCTTCTTGAAGATTCTTAGAATATTCTTCTTCCAGTTCTTCGGTCTTCTTTGTTACCGTTTCCATAACTTTCTGATAAACAGCGGCTTCAAAAATTGTAGATGCTTTAGACTTAAACTCTTCAGAAAGTTCTTCACCTTGAACAAGTGCTTCGATGTCTTCTTTGACATTAATTTCTGGAAGGTCAGATGCTTTTATCTTCTTTTTCTTTTTACCGACTTCATCTTTTTCGTTGTCAGAATCAGTTGGGGTTGGTCCACCTAAATCTTCTGCTTCAGCAACATCCATTAAAGATTTCCACTTAGCGGTGACTTCTTCTTTTTTCATACCATTAACAGCATCAAAAAGAGCTTTAATCATTCCCGATTTAGTAGAAGGCATTTTGACTTCTTCTATTTTTTCTTCTTGAACTTCTTCTTCTTGAACTTCTTCTTCTGGAGTTTCAACAAGTTCATCCTGTTGTTCTACTTCTTCCAGAACTTCATCTTGGTTTGTAATTTCTTCGTTACTCATTTGAAAACTCCTAAAAATTTATAGTAAATTGGTTCGTGTTAATATTTATAATAATCATAAATTAGACATTAATTTGGTGAATTCTCTCAACTTAATTTCTTCAAGTTGTTTTGAAGGAGCTGCTTCAATAATTTTCTTCGCTCTTTCTATATCTTGTTCCTTTAGTAATCCATTATCCCAAACCCATTCTTTACCTTCCATAATACCTTCAACGAAAGCATTTGGAGCGGATGGATCAGCAACAATGTCTGCAGCGGTTGCAAGATAAAAATCGCTTTGAACGATTTGTGCTTTGTCTTTTGATTCTGATTTCAAAGTTCCCATTCCCCTTGAGGAAACACCCAACTTGCAACCTTCATCAATAAAACTCTTTACTATTTTTCCATTTGGTGTATCGAGTATTTTTGCTCGACCAACAAAGTTAGACCCCTCTTTTACCAAAGAAGTAATCATATGAGAAGCACGATCCAAATTAACAGTAGGACCGTCAGGATGACCTAACTCTCCAAATGCACGTTTTGGTTCAACGTATTCTTTCACATAACGTTTTACTTCTTTTTCTAGAACGCCCAAAGGATATATTCTTCCGTTTTTATTTTTCGTTTCCGATTGCATAAAAATACCTTCGATAAAATACTGCTTAGGTTTATCGGAACTTGCTTCAACTAGTTCATAATCCACGGCTTCTTGTAACTCGCAAATTAATTTCATTTTGACCTACCCTTTGTTATTAAATGCAAAATCTAAGACTTTCATGAATGATTTTGTATCTTTGTTCATGTTGTCTTGTGTTTTTTTCTTATTACTACTATTTAGTGAATCGAATGTCTTCAGAATAGTTTTTGCTGAATCTGCATCAATTGGTACAGATGTTCCAGATTTGAAAGTTATATTCGATTCTTTTTTCTTTTTTACTATACTTCTTAGTTGGTCTATAACATCTTCACCCAAAGATTTTTTTGACCGTATTACCTCTTCTACTTTTTTCTCGGTCACAGGAAAACCTATTGATGATCTAAACTCTTTAAACGATTTCATTATATACCAGTTGACGCTACTACTGTGTAAGTACCATTTGTTACATTTGCTAGTATAAATTGGTCAGGATCTTTATTAATTACTGTTACTGACGCCGCAGGTAAAGTAATAGAACCCTGAACCGTTCCGCCCGTTCCTCCTTCAGTTCCATCATTTTCAACTACTGAAATGATTGAAACAGCTGAGCAATAAACTGCAACAGATGTTGCTTTACCCAAACTTAATTCGGTGGCAGTTGTGGCAGTTTTTGCTGCTAATAGTTTCATTGTGTCTCCATTGGTTGTGCTTCTACTTCTGGTTGAATTTCTATTTTATCCTGAAACATACTAGCAGAAACTTCTTGTTTTCTTGTTGCTAAAGAATTCATTACTTTATCTGCTATGATTGAATCAAAAGCATCGTTTACTTTTATTGGTTGTGAATTCATCGCAAAATCTACAATGTCTACAGCTTTAAATTCTTTTTGTGCTGGTTGTTCTGCCATTTTTTATCTCCAAAAAATTATCTATTAATATTTATAAACATTATTTACACTTTAAACATCATCAATGGTCATATCACCATCAAAATCACCCTCTTTTTTCTCTTTTTCTATCTGTACATCTTCGGTTCTTATTTCTTCTTCTGACTGTCTTAGAATATTCTTTCTAAAATATTCTCTAGAATAATAATTACCGACATATTCTTCCATGTTTCTGGCAAGATCAACTCTCTGAGTCATTGTTTCTTGTTGTTTGAATTCTGTATAGTAATGATCCTTTTCAAACTTATAATGAACTTTATCTTTTATTTGAGACCATTCTTCAGAAGTTATTATGTTCTTCAGTAACAATTGTTTTTCTAGTATTTCACCGAAAAGCATTGAAAATCTTGTTTGTAATTTACCAATAAACTTACTGAAAAGAAGCTCGTCCCTAGTAATCTCGCTTTCTCTCCCCAAAGAGAAACCAGAGTCAGCCTCTAGTCGAGATACAGGAACGTGCATTGCCTTGTACATTTTCTTTTGAAAGTATTCTACATCCTCTAATTGACCTAAGTTTTCTCCGCCTGGAAGAGTAGTAATCTCTGTTCCTCTTCCACCCTCTCTACGAGGTAACCAGTAATCTTCCAACATTGATTGATGTCGTCTGTCGTCTTTGACTTCACCAGTAGTTGAATCATAAACCAGTTTATTTTTATATCGTGTCATAATGTCACGAATATATTGTTCTGCTTTTAATTTAGGTAGATTACCAACATCAATATAGAAAATCCTTCGTTCAGGTGCTCGTGAGATACGATAGATGACAATAGCATCTTCTACCATTCGGAGTTGATTGAGTGGTTTGATTGCTTTGTGGAGATAGGATAATACACCAGTTTTTGTAGGATTGAGTAAACCAGAAGTAGAGTATGCGATACTATCACCTGAAATTAGTATACCATCAGAAGTTCTATTTCCCAATCCAGATTCATTATAATTGAACATTGAATTGACACTTACTTCTTTTTTCTTTGGGTCAGCTGTATCTTTTTGATTGATCTGTTTTACTTTTTTGATTTTTGTAGCATCTAGACTACGGAGTTCAACAATTCCAAGATTTGGATTGTTCTCATCAATCATAATATGATAGTATAATTTACCTTCTACATACCATCTACGAAAAATATCGTAACCAAAATTATTAAAATTCAACAAATCCAATACTGTATTGAATTCATTAATTACTTTTTTCTTGATTCCATCAGATAGATTTGTTTTGTCAAGGATAATATCAACAGGATTTCGTGTATCATCTATTACAATTGATTCGTTGATAATATTGTCTATTGCTATTTCGCAATCAGAAGTTTGAGCCATTTCACGATATTTTAGGATCAGTTCAATTTCGGTTTTATACTGACCATCTAAATCTAGAGAGGTTCCGTAAGCACCAGCTCCAGATACCATCATGGAACCATCGTCATTTTCCGGCATAGTAAATGCTGGAACACTTGCGTTTGCTGCTCCTTGATTCTTTCTTTCAATTTTGAAACCGAATATTTCAAAAGCCATAATTTATTCTCCTAATATAATGTTTATTCATCTGTTTCATCTCCACCAAGAACGTCTTTTCGATCCCAATGATCATATGCCCAATTACAAGTATAAGTTTCTATTGCACTAGACTCCCAACTAAGAGGAATGCTAGATATTGAAGTTGGAAACGCACCTCTAAAATAATAGGTTTGTAATGACTTCCCATTTTTACTATACTGAGTTACATTTAAATCTGTTTTGTAATCAGCATTAGTGCCTTCGTTGACTGCAGATGTTCCTACTATATCGATATCTCTAGTATTTAGGTCAGGTTTTGACACTAAATTTATCCATCTTTCAAGATTTTTTCGTATATCAAAATTTTCATCGTTGATAATTGTAGTTTCCCACGCGTCAAAAGTTCTATCGGATGCAACTTTTAGTGCTTTTCCATGATAGAATATGTCGTATGTTGTAAGTGTAGATGCGGGAATAGATGAGGCTGAAATTAGGAATTTATATTTGTCACTACCGACTACCGATAGAGCGGAGGGGAAGTTAAGATTAACATTAAAAAGGGATGATCGTGCACCACCCCCTGTTAGATTTGATTTGAATTCTGAGATTCCGAAAGCCATTCATTTATCTATTTCTATGATTAGTTTGATGACCATGTATCAAAGCACCATTCTACTGAATACTCTTCTATACCGTCAGTTTCCCACGAAAGAGCAATCTCCCCAAGATTTGTAGGCCAAATATTATTAATGGTGTAACTTTGACCATCTTCACCGTCTTTGTTTACCTGAGTGACGGTAGCTTGTCCCTCGAAATATGCTCCATCTACAGTTGCATAAGGACCATAATCCGTATTTCTTTCGCCGTCTAATTGACCAGAAATTGTTCTCATCCATTCCATGATCTTATTTCTCATAGAAAAGTCATCATCATTAATTATAGTAGTCGTCCAGTTATCAAAAGTTCTAAATCCAGCATATTTAATTGGTCTTCCAACATAGTTTACAGGAAGAGCAGCAATAGTTGAGCCTGGAATCTGTGCAGATTTAACTAGTATAGCTTCGTTGTTTTTGAAAGATAAAGACCCATCAATCGAATTATCTATTTTTACTTTAAATAAATTAGGTCTTGCGCCCCCGCCGTTTGAAGCAATGTTAGATTTAAATTGTGAAACTGCAAATGCCATATTTTTCCTTTTAAATTATTCTTGGTCGCCCAAGTCTGTGGAAGTAAGTTGAGCAGTTGTAGTGTAATAGTTATATTCCCAAGTAACATTAAATTCTTCCATTGCACCTGTTGTGTCATAACTTAACTCCATTGCATCAACAGCACTTGGCCAACAATCTTGAAAATTAAAGTCTATTGCTACACTACCATCTTTTGTATATTGTCTTATTATAATCGTAGTATACCAATCAGCCGGAACCACACTCCCCGCTAAATTGTTTTCGCTTCCGTTAATATACTCTGCCCATTTCTCCATCGCGATTCTTATTCCATAATCTTCTGGATTAATGAACGTGGTGGATAAAGTTCCAAACGTCATTTCGCCAGGGATTTTAACTGTTCGACCAAAGTATTGCTTTTCTATTGGTGTAATAGTTAAGCCAGGAATTGAAGTAGTAGTACATTGATACTGAGATTTCCGTAGTGCCTCCAACCCTTCAGGTCCAGACGGAGAGTATATTTGAACGTCAAATAAACTAGGTCTAGCGCCCCCTAATGAGAGCGCCGACTTAAAATCTGAAATTTTTCCTATTGCCATTTAATTTCTCCTAATCTTGTTGTAATTATTTATATCAAAAATATTAAACAGCACCAACGACTTCAGAGAATTCTACACCACTTCTAACAGCAACAAAGTTGAGTTGGATGAAGTTGATAGCACGTGAAGGTTTGATAAAAATGTCTCCTCTAAACGAATTAGAATCTACAACTTGAGAAGTATTGTTAGAAGCATCACACACGACTCTAAAATCTTGTATTCCACCTCTACCTTGAATGTCTCTCAAGAAAGGTTCTACCATTGCAACAAACTGTGAACGTGTGAACTCATCGTTGAATTCAAACATCTGAAACTTAGCAGCATTTGAAATTGCTTTTTCCAGAAGAATGAATAATCGTCTTACGTTGATTCTATCAAACGCAGATGGTTTAGTTAATTGTGTCTTATCTCCAAAAAGGAGTGTTCCTTCGCCTGGAAATGAAACAACAGGATTGACTTGTGCTTGGTACAACTTATCACGTTCCGCTTTCTTAGGATTGTAAGGAAGTTTTACCACACCTTTAATCTGACCTCTGGTAAAACCAGCTGGGGAAAAGAAAGGATCACGAACTTGATCTGTTCTAGCACAAGTTCCAGCTGTATCACCATTCAATGGAACATATCTGAATTTATCAGCGTGTTTGTCAAACTGATACTTATATCCAGAATCCATAACAGCGTAAGAGGAATTCTTATTGACAGTATCCCTAAAATCAATTACGTTATCTGTAGCAGTTGAAGAATCTGTTACACCAACAACATCTGCTTTTTCTGGTGAAAAGAAAGCAACACAATCTTTTCTTGCATCAGCAATATTATCAATAACGTGTCTTATGACTGTTGAACTGTGATTACCACACAACACAAGTGAAATATCCACATCTTCAGCAGATGCCATTAGGTCATATGCACGAATAATATCAGCACCTGACGGACCTGTTCCGTCTGTTCCACCATTAAAACTAAGTGACAATGGAAATGATGCATTTTCAAATGTATCTTGTGTTTGAGCACCCGATGCATCAGCGGTTGCACCCCAAGCACGGAATGTTGCAGTTCCGTCAGTAACTAATGTTCCGTTACCAGCGGTATCGTTACCGGCTACTGCAGATGAAGTTGTTCCGTGAGCACCCATTGTTGGATGGTCTAACCACCACACATATTTTGAATACTTATTGATGAAATTCTTGTAGAAAATATCTTCACCTTGACCATCTCTTGATGCACTTGCGACTGACAAATTAGCGTGTGCTTCTAAAACTTCTCCTTTTGTTCCTGACCAATCACCATTTTCATCGATAATAGCAACGTGAATTTCATCTTGTGCCATATCTTTGTCATCAGCAAAAGTGGAAGTCGTTGGTGCTCCTGTAGAAAATGCACCTTTGTATTCCCATTCTCTTGCGATAGCAGCGGTAGCATTAGTACCGTTGAATTTCGTAGAAGTTCCTATAACCGTATTTGATGTGATAGAATTAACTCTATGTGATTCTCCACCAATTACTATTGTATCACCAACAACAAACTGTTTGTCGAACATTGTTCCTGTTCCAGTTACAACTTTTGAATCAGCAGTAGTTACAGCTGTTCCCTTTATAAAAGTAGAAGTTGTCGAAAACGCAGAACGTTTCTGTATTGTAAATGCTTTGGCCGTCGCATCAGCTGTATCGGATGAACTTGTTGCAAATACTGATGCGGTATTCAAATCAGTAATTCCAGCTACTATATGGTATCCTACCTCGTCAGTAATTTTGATAGCATCTCCAACTCTTAATTCATCTAAAAATAAAGAACTTGCGGTTCCTTCTAATACACCAGTTGAAGCAGTCCAAGTTACTGTGCTTGTTCCTGTAACAGAAGGTCTATCAGCAGGACAAATTGACATTTTAAGACTGTTACCTAAAGCACCTGCCCATTTCGCTATAAATGGTCCTAGTGCAGCAAATCCTGAAATACCACCACCAATTGCTCCACTTTGTTCTGGATCAAATGTGTTATAGTAACTTTCAACAGTTGTTGTCTGAACGTTTACATATGTTGCGGTATTTGCAGCTGCATTTTTTGGTGCAGCTGCATTTGATGAAGTTGTGTTAGCAGCACGAACAACGTTCAAAGCACTTGTGTATGCTAAGAAGTTAGCTGCAGTATAGAATGCTTCAAAATTGTTATCGTCTGGTTTTTGAAACATATCTACTAGGTTATCTTGATCTGTAACCAAAGAAATTTGTTCTATTGGCCCCCAATTGAACCTACCAGCAAACCCACCAACAGAAGTACCAGCGGATACTACTACATTAGTAAGGTCAATTTCAGATGTGTTTACGCCAGGACTTACTTGAAAGGCCATATCTTCTCTCCGTTAAATTTATTTTTTGAGTTTTTGTTCAAAGTATTTGTTACTCTAACAATATTTATAAATAACTGTGATTTCATTTTTTATATATAGTATACAGTAAATATAAAAAAACTCGGATGAAGGAGCTGTTTCAATCAACTCCCACATCCTAAACAGTAACACTCTGTTACGGAGAATGTCATGTCTAATAATATATATCATTACACCTATATCATTACAAATACAAAAAACCAAATGAAATATATTGGTGTACGGAGTTGTAGTTGTCCACCAAAAAATGATGAATATATGGGTTCTTCTAAAGTACTCAATGAAGTAATGGAGATATCACATGAACATTTTACAAAAACTATTATTGATACTTTTTCAACTAGAGCAGAAGCAAATATTAGTGAACATCAACTGCACAAAAAATATAATGTCGCACAAAATCCAGAGTTCTATAATCTTTGTAATGCCCCTATGGGATTTTGGAACAAGGGCATGAAAAAGAACGAAACCCCGGCCGAAAAACGTGAAAAAGCATTAAAACGTTTCAATTCCAAAGTTATTAAAACCAGTAATTGCCACGAATGGAACGCTTCCAAACAAAAACAAGGTTATGGGATGTTCTCTTATGATGGAAAATCCAAGCCGGCTCATAGATTTGCTTATCTTCTTCACAAAGGAGACATCGCTGAAAATATGGTGGTTCACCAAACTTGTGAAAATAATAGTTGTGTAAATCCAGACCATCTTGTTTTACAAACTAAAAGTCAAAATAAAAAAAATTACAACTCTACTCATGTCAGTAAAGAGATGGTAGAAAAAAGTAGCGTTAAATTTCTTTATCGTCTTCGTAGTGTTAGACCAGAATTGGAAAAAGAAATTGATGCATTACTGTTGTTACTTGTTACTGAAAAGATGAAAGATGATGATGACTTTGGTTTTGAAGAAATAAAGAAAGAAAATTATCTCTAATAATATTCTCTCTGCCATTTTTGTCCAGCTGGTTGCCACACGTTATCATCGCCTGGAATCGAATGTTCATCTGGATCATGACCATCTTCAATAAACCCAAAAGGCACCATTTCTTCTTCTATCATTCTCATTTGTTCCGAAAACATTTTTTCTCTTATATCTTGGTTCGTGAGTTCTCTGAAGTACCGCTGTTGCACTAACCAACAAAAGAGGACACAACACATCACCAAATCATCGTGAGATCCATCGTCCGCTTCCCACGATGTGCTTTTTCCGATAAACGTTGTCAACTCACTTATTGTATCAAAATCTTCTATGATTAGGTTGTCTCTCTCTATCATGTCTTTGAGAGTTGCACAACCAATTCGTTTTACTTGTTTAGTGGTACGGATTCCCATTGATACATTTTTAGAAAAACCTCCACCAATCTGTTGACCATTTCTACCGTGCATCGTGACCATCATCATATTTTCGTATTCCATATCATGATAAAGTATGTCAGCTACTTGTTGTCCTATGTCGTTTACTTCCACTAAAACAAATGCTTCGTTGTATTTCTGAGCAGCTGTAAAAATAACATTAGGATATAACATTGGTGAAATATCATTTTTTCGGTACTTTGCGACTTGACGGTAAGGTTGTTTCGTTACATCAAACAAAGAAAATGCAGAGTAATCTAATCCCACGCCTCTAGCAACATCACACACCATTACATAAGTATGTCCCAATATCGGTTCTTGGTAAACATCCAATCCACCTTGTTGATAAACTGGTGTTTTGTAAGCTAACGAAAGAAGTTTCTCTGTAGAAATAAGTGTGTTAGAACTACCTAAGAAAGAACATTCAAACTCAGACTGAAACTGCCGTTCCGAAGTATTCCGTATCGTTTTCTCTTTCCATTTTTCATCTCTGCCTGGAACTTGTGACCAATGAACTGAAATGGGGGAATAATCATTGTTTTTTTCTTCGGCATCTGTCCACAATTTGTAAAACATATTCATGCCGTTTGGAGTAGATACTATGAATACTTTTGTGGTTTGACCAGAAGAAATAGTAGGATATACAGAACTGAAAAACTCTTCAGAAATGTTAGAAGGAACAAATGCAAACTCATCTAAAAAAATGATGTTGAATGAACCACCTCGAATAGCAGAACCAGAAGTCGAACTAGCGAGAATCTTTGAGCCGTTTTCTAACTCAATGTTACCTTTGTTCCATATCAATATTCCTTGTTGCAACCACTTCGGCATATGTTCGTATGCCAGTTGTAATCTTCCAAGAAGTTCCATTGCAGTTGTTTTCTTGTTCGCAAGAATTGCAACCGATACATTTTCGTTGAAAAGAATGTAATGAAGAAGATATGCGAGGATAGTAGTTGATTTACCAGATTGACGAGCCATCTTACAGATCACAAATCTTTCGTTGTGAAATCTGTCAATCATATCTTTTTGGTAATCACGAACATCAAAAGGAATCAATCCCTCATCAAGAGAAACAATTTTGATATGTTCAGATACAAAATGTAGTGGGTTTTGTTGACATCGAATGTACTCTCCTACTTGTTCCTCTGTCCAATCTTGAGGTACATGGGCAGATTTGAGTAACGGATTTCCTAAGTAAGTTCCATGTTCAGTCATAATTTATTTTAATGGTGGAGCGTAAAGTAAACCGCCTTGATTATATAATTTATTAAGGCCTCGTTTTAGTCCTAACTTCTGTATAATGTTTCGGTCAAATATTTCTTCATAATTTCCCACTTGTTTAATTATATCATACGACCAAGTTGCCGACAATCCCATTTTGACACCAAGATTGGGATGGTCAAGACCATTTTTCTCACCCATAAATCTTTGGATGTTTGGGTCTTTGTTGTTCTTAAATGTATCAATGTTCTTTGAGTTGATACCCATTTCTTCTGCAATAAACAAAACATATACAGTCCATCTTACTATGTCGGACCATTTTTGATCACCATACCTAACTACCGGCCCAAGAGGCTCTTTAGAAATTATCTCTGGTAATATCATATGTAGCTCAGGATTATTGAACCCTAGACGATTGGACGCCAACCCTGACCTATCTGTGCCGTACATATCACATTCACCCCTGAGATACACATCCTGTGTCTTTTCATTCTCACCAACATTTACAGGGATATATTTTATTTCATGCAATTGAAAGAAATCTGCAATGTTTTTAGCAGCAGTACCCGATGCTTTGAAACAAACTTTCGCACCATGCATCTGTTTAGCAGAGGATACTCCCAAAGTTCTTTTAGTAATAAACCCCTGACCATCATAATAAGTAGTGGGTAAAAACTCTAATTTCTTTAGCACATTTCTGGTAAAGGTGTATGTAGTTGCCGCGGATAATATATCTATTGAACCATCTATTAAATGTGTGAATCTGGTAACACCATCTATTATTTCATATTGAATAGCTTCCGAATCACCAAATACTGCTGCCGCAACTGCTTTACAAATATCAACATCAAATCCGACCATTCCCATATATTCATCGTTCTCATCCATTCCCTCTTCAGAAAAGCCAGGGAATTCATCGTTAGTTCCACAAATAACATATCCTCTTTTCACCACTCTATCAAATGTATCTCCGTAAGTTGGATTGTATTCTAACGTGATGGAGTTGTTATCTTGACCAATAGCTGTATTATCTATGACCATTATCCAAAATATCCATACCAAACAGACAATAGCTTTTCCAACCAGTATCATTTCAAAGTCCTGTAAATTGCCATCAGTTCTTCATCTGGTAGTGGAGATGTCATAGTATAATATCTCATGTGTCCAACTCTCATAAAACCTTTTATATCACTGAAACTTGGATAAATTGTTTGGAGATTATGGAGTAAATGGTCTGGTTCTAAATGGCAAGAAGCACATTCGTTATCTCTTGCGAATACTCTTGTAGATTTTTGAAATCTTTCACTCTGAACCAATACAGCAGAAAGGTCTTTTTCCATCCATGTCATTCTTTCATCTATATCTGGAATGATCAGAAAAATTAAATATATAAGAAGTGCGATGATGACATAGATAAAAGATTTACTGGCAACTATCTGGTCTTTGTTCGCAACTTCCATTTGCTGAACTTCTTCAACCTTTTTATCTATTTCTTCTATGTCGTGTTGTAGTATCTTCTGGTCTTTTCCGTTTGCTTGTGTTTTTTCTTGTTGTTGTGCCATAATCTATTTTCTCCCCGCTTCATTCAACTTTTTAGTAATTTGTTGTTGAAACCACTTCAACACAATAGGAATACTTACATTAGAAGTGAGCCCGAATAGAAATCCAATGGGAAAACGATATTGAATAAACTCTTGAAGTTGAGGAACATTTGTGAATACTATGGTAATCAACAAATATCCTGTAAGCGACATACCAATGTTAATTGCCAGGTCAAGCCCTATTAACCAACTATGCCCTTCGTATTTTTCTTTATTATCTATTCTATAATTAAATAGAAAAATCCAAAATGATGAAAATATGATAACCGCATACATCCACAAATCGGTAATATTAAATAAATCAACCATTTTCTTTTGTCTCTTTCTTTACCAACTTCAGTAAGTCAGCAGTACTGCCAACAAATAATGCATTAGTAATATTTTGAGCTTGGGTGACTTCCTGTCTATCTCCAGCATTTTCTAATTTTTGTTTCTTTTGATGCAAATCCATTAATGTTTCTTGAGTATCAGACATATTTTTGAGTAATTGACCAAACACTTCAAAGGCTCTGGGGGATTCTTCTGCTTTAGCAATTTCCAGAAGTTCTTCCATTGCATCTCTGCCCTTTTCAATTATGTCATAAAGATTTTCACGAGCATATTGAAAGTCGTTGTCTTTCGTTTCATCGCCATTTATAACAATAGGGGCATTATCAACATTCTCTATGATTTGAACATCATTTTTTTGTGGCTCATCAACGAGCTCAAGATGTTTTTCAATCCGTTGCTCTACTAATTTTTCAGTTTTCATTAACTATCTGTTCCAGCTACTGGATCGTGTGTTTTTCCTTGAGGGAAAAATTCAAAGGTTTCACTAAATCCAAAGTCTTCATCTGTGATTGCGGTTGTATCTTCTGGAGCTACTGTAACTCTTGACACAGTTGCACCAGCAGTAGAAGCTTCTGATGATGCTTCCGTCAACATTCTCATTCTGGTGGAATCATCAAATTCGTGACCATCCAATATCATAAAATTCTTACTATAAACTGTACTATCTTCTGACACAATATATATCGGTTCTGATGCCGTAGCTTCTGACATAAGATGAGTATCCACAACAGAAGATGTAATAATCTTTGCGTTGTCTACTACATTCGGATAAAGAAAACCTTTCATAGAAAAGTTGAGTGTCCAGATAATAGAACGTCTTGTTGCAAAGTCACCTTCGTATGTATCCTCACTAGAAACACCAGAAAGAACTAACGGAATATCCATTTTTACATCCATACCAGAAATAAGCGTCATTGTTATTGTAAACTCTGGTGTGAAAAATGGAAGTATCTGTTCTAGTATTTGTGTTCCATCCTCTGCATTTTTGACAAAGATGTAAAGAGAAAAATCGTAATTATAAGGAACAGGATTGTATTGTTTTTTCAGTCCAGTAGTTCCTGTTTTTACATTCCGACCAAGTGTATTGATTTTCCTCGCACCATCATACGTCATAGATGTCAACTCAAATCCCATTCTTGGAACTGTTAGAGCAACGGATTGACTGAGGCTTGGGTCTGAGGAAATTCTTGCCAACATCTTATCTTTAGGGCCATAAGACAAAGGTATCTTGACCACTTCTGTTACAACATCAGAACTATTCGTTCTACGAACTTCTATGTTATTGAATAGAGTTCCAAATGCAACCACCATCTTTCTTGAAGTCTGGTGGTAAAAATAAGTTCCAAACATTACGGATTCTCTCCAAACGGATTACTTTCGTCAAAATTGAGAACTTGGTCTGCACTAATCTCAAATTGTTTATTACTTGATGTCTTATCAGCTGACCCATCATCTATCGATTTCAACGTAGTAGAAGCTTCAGTTGTTGATTGTTGTACGTTGTAAGTTCCAGTTGCTGTGCTAGTTGCACCTGTCAGTATTTCAGTTAGTGTAAACGAACCATTCATATTGATAAGATACAAATAACTTGTTACAGCATCCCATCGTGCAACTTCTCCTGTTATTGCCGACGTTCCACCTGTGACTGTCTCTCCAACCGTGAAAGTTCCCGAAACACTAGATAATTCAAATGTGCGAACAAAAGATTGTTGTCTTTCTATTACATCTATGTCGTCAATACCAGTATCCAACGCTTCATCGGAATATGTAAAGAGTTCACAAGTAAGGTCAAAAGTAGGTAGCGCACCAGTTTGATAAAATGGCGTTTCGTGTTCAACAAAAGTAATCTGAAAAAGTTTACTGGTAAGAGGAAAATAAATCAAATCCCCTTCTTTTGGGCGAGTTCCTATATCCAATCCCTCCCAAGCTCTTCGTGCTAAAGAGAAAACAATTTGGTCTCTAATTTCAAGACCAAACTTTGAAATCAGATCACCTTCACCCTCAAAACCATCAACAGATTTGATGTACATCTCTATTGAATGAGCATCTTTGAATTCTGAAATGGAGTCTTCACCAAGTATAGTATCTTCGTTTATCAGCGTTCTAGGAATGTAAGAAACATCATGGCCATATACTTGTATAGATTCTGTAACAAGTGAATGTAAAAGTTCCTGTTCATTCCTCGCATCAAAATTACGAAAATATGAATTAGTAGCCATTCGTTATCCCGCATAAAAATTAAGAGGTAACTCGTATTTGAGTGATAATTCTTCTTCTAGTTTTTCTAGTTCACTGTTTCCATCATCATAGATTTGTCTACCATTCAACGTGACCCCGCCTGGCAATTGAATACCATCATATTTCATCAGATTTTGACCCCATTGTTTCTTGAATAACGAGGTTGTATATTTCTTGAGAAAAATGTCGTTGTACATTTCCGTATAAGTGCTTCCGTCAATTTTCTTCAAAACCAACGCAATAACTGCATCTCCAATTTCTACTGCTGTATCCCAATCCATATCAATATAAAGTTTGTCTGTCAGTCTATTGAAACGAATTGTTCGTGTTTCTGCACTTGAAAACACCTGTGTGAGTAAAGAAAGATTTTGTCTACCTTGAACATATGTGCTTAAAGCACCACCTTCCTGAAGTAGATTGGGTAGTTCGTTCAAACGAAATTGATATTCAAAAGAGAACATATCATTTGATGACAACCCTTTACTTACTGGTAGTATATCCTGCACTCCTATGATTGTGTCGTCAACTGTCAGTGCTTTTGTGTCAATATTTCCAAAAACAACGGCAGTTGCTTGTGTTCCGTGAACCGTTCCTGTTGCTCCAGAAGTTCCACCTGTAACTGTTTCACCAGAGACAAATGTATTAGCTGTTGTGTTAGCTGCACGAATACCGTTTCCGTCTTTGTGTGTCTTGAATGTTAAAACCGTTGCACTTGATCTTTCGTGAACAATTGCTGTTGCGTTTGAGGAACCACCAGTAATTGTTTCTTCTGCGACAAATGTTCCTGTTGCAGAAGACGCGAAAGTAAGTGTGCTGGGAGCGACTTGTTCCACTAAAAACGCTCTTTCTGTTCCATCAAAATGATACTCTTGGAACAATTGAACAGATTCTGCAATCATATCTGACATTTGTTCATCGGCGAGGTTTACGTCAATAACTGGTTTGCCAAGTTTTCTGAGACAATATTCTTGTAATTCTGTTGTTGATGCTGGTGATGTAGCTGACATATTTTTTTATCCGTTGTTAATTTCAGCAGAAGCTTCTACTGTGATAAGTCCTTCCGCGAGTCGCTCGACTGTGACGCTATCACTTTGGGTATAATTTAGAGAAAAGTAATATTTCCCCTCAGCAAGTGCTGCCGTCTGTGTAGCTGTCAATGAGAAGGTGCAATTGGCTCCGGTCAGGCTGGTCGTGAAAGTCTGCAAAGTATTTGCATAACTGAAATTTTTGATTATCCCACCAGCAACTGTTCCAGAGGAAATGGTTACAGCGACAGAAGAACTATTCTCAGCTCCAATAGTTTTGGAAAATGTTGCGCCTTGGTCTATAATGTAGTTTTGAGACTTCTTTTTTATTGTCAGGGCCATATTTTATCCGTTCTGAAAAACTATTTGATTGGTATGTTAGTATTTATCATTTCATTCACTTGTGGAGTCTTGTTTTTTTATAAATATCAGTAGAGGTCAGTAACGAGCTGACCCCCACCTAAACAATAACGAACTTATAAGGAGTCCGCCATGTCTCAAAGTATTTATACCTCACATTACACTTATCTTATCACAAATACTACCAACCAAATGAAGTATATTGGCGTTCGTAGTTGTTCCTGTCTGCCAGAAAATGATTCCGACTATATGGGATCATCCAAATTGCTCAATGAAGCAATGGAGATAGAACCAGAATCTTTCGTCAAAACAATTATTGACACTTTTCCTACGAGAGAAATTGCAAGCATTGACGAACAGCGATTGCATGAAATGTATGATGTGGCAAGAAATCCGTTGTTCTATAATCTGGTGAATGCTCCTATGGGGTTTTGTATGTCAGGCAAGAATCATTCACCCGAAGCCCGAAAAAAGATGAGCAAATCTCGGAGCGGCGACAATCATCATATGTATGGGAAACATCTTTCATCAGAAACTAAAAAGAAAATTAGCGAATCAAATAAAGGCAAAACACATACCGAAGAAACAAAAAAACAAATGAGTGAATCAAGTAAAGGCAAGCCTTGCTCAGAAGAAACACGAAAAAAGTTGAGTGATTCCCTCAAGGGCAAAATTTTTTCACCAGAACACCGAAAGAAGATAAGTGAAAATAACGTTGGAATGAAGGGCAAAAAACATTCGCCAGAAACACGAAAAAAAATGAAAGAAGCAAGTATGAGAAAGAACCTCTCGCCAGAAACTCTCTCGAAAATGAGCAAATCACAAAGTGGTGAAAATAATCCAATGTATGGTAAATCTTTTTCAGAAGAACATAAGAGGAAAATAGGAGATGCTCAAAAAGGAGTTCCCCAACCAAAAACAACCTGCCCCCATTGTCTCAAAACTGGAGGCGAAAGTAATATGAAACGATACCACTTTAACAATTGTAAAGAGATTTCTACAATATTTTAGTTTTTTCGTGTCCTATTCGGAGATTAGGGTCAACCCATACATCAAACCCTGC
>ENA-OREN01001378-OREN01001378.1-marine-metagenome-genome-assembly--contig:-NODE-1378-length-28797-cov-4.229109_pt1 | contig 28797 bp, 28 predicted proteins | sample MGYA00248624_ERZ508555 | MGnify/ENA primary metagenome ERZ508555 (study PRJEB26222, sample SAMN06267773) | marine metagenome | isolation source: Saanich Inlet, British Columbia, Canada | place...
TGCGGTCCTGGCCGATGCGCTGCCGGCGATACAGGCGGTCGCGCCCCTGATCGTTCTGGGCCCGACGCCGGTCCACGAAGCGAAAATGCCGATGCTGGTGGGACCGAAACTGGTCTCGGTGGATTTGCGGAACGCCGATATCGCCACGGCGAACGAACGCTATCGCGCCGTGTGTCTGGACGCGGGCGCGGCGTATCTCGACCTCTTTGATACGTTGCGCGCCGATGCGGCCTATCGGGACGGCCTGTCCAGCGGGCGCGACGACGTCGGATTCAGAGTAGGGAGGTATCTCCATGGTGAAGACACGCCGAAGTAACCCATTCAACGCCGGGCAGCGCGGGGGCCGGGCGCGCGGGGGGCGGCGCCGCCTGCTGGCGCTGGTCATTGCGCTGTCGGCCGGGGTCGGGCTGCTCGGCTTCGCCTACGCGCAATCCGCACCCTCGTTCAGCCTGAACTCGCCGGTCTCCTTCCCGGTCGACATCTAGACGTATCCACAGGGACGAACCCATGCCCGAAGTCGCCAAGAATATCCTCGCCCTGGTCCTCTCGATCATCGTCGTCCACCTGTTCTACGCCGGGTATGTCTGGCCGGAATCGGCACAGCTGCTCGACGCCGCGCGCGCCGCCGGCAAAAGCGCGCCGCGCAACATCGTGGTGATCCTCAAGGACTGGGAGCAGGAGATCGCCATCATCCTGATGTTCTGGGGTCTCTACCTGATCTTCGAAAAGAGCATCGCGATCCTGCGCGAACGCTACCTGTTCAATGTCGATCTGCTGGAGGGAAGTGACGGCGGCGACATGACCGCGACCCTGGCGACCCTGGAGGGGCTGCCGGAGAAGATCCGCCGCGCGCCGCTGGTCCGGACCCTGATGGCGAGCCTGCGGCGGTTCCTGATCACCGGCGACGTGCACAACACGTCGGAGACGATCGAGGCGAGCGTCGACGCCATGGCGCAGAAGCAGGAGGCCGAAAACTCCCTGATCCGCTACCTGATCTGGGCCATTCCCGCGATCGGCTTCATCGGCACGGTGCGCGGCATCGGCGAGGCCCTGTCCCAGGCCGACCAGGCCCTGGCCGGCGATATCGCCGGGATGACCGAGAGCCTCGGCGTCGCATTCAACTCCACCTTCGTGGCGCTGCTGATCTCGATTGTCCTCATGTTCCTGCTGCACCAGCTCCAGCGCCTGCAGGACGGGATGCTCGTGGACACCCAGGAATATTGCGAATCCTTCCTGCTGAACCGGATCAGCGCTGTGGGCATGGCGGACGCGAACAAGGCAGGCGAAAGCTGAGACGGCGCCGCTCACCCCCGGGGTTCAACCTCGCCTTCCTGGACATCATGTCCTGCGGGCTGGGCGCGATCATCCTTGTGTTGATGCTGGTGAAGCTCGACAGCGAGAATGTCTCGGCGGAGAGCAACCGGTTGCGCGAGGACCTCGTGCGCCTGGAGGCGACGGAGACCGACCTGAGCGCCCGGATCACCGCGCTGCTGCGCGACAAGGCGGTCAGCGCCGAGGAGGTCGAGGCGCGCGCGGCCGAACTGGCCCGGCTGCAGGCCGCACTCGCACGCGAGCGGCAGCAGATCGCGGCGAGCCAGAGTGCGGCCCGCGCGCTGGAGGAGACGATCACATCCATCGAAATCCCGGAAAAACCCGACGTCGTCGAGACCCAGCCGACCGGCAGCGAGACCTACATCGTCGGGTTGCGGGTCGAGGGCGCACGGATCGGGGTGCTGGTCGATTCCAGCGCGTCGATGACCGATGAGGTGTTGATCGACATCATCCGCCGCAAGAACATGGCGGTCGCCGACAAGCAGGCCGGGCCGAAATGGCAGCGCACGCGCCGGGTCGTGGCCTGGTTCCTGGCGCGGGTGCCGGAACGCTCGGACGTGCGCGTGGTCGCGTTTAACGACCAGGCGCGGCCGCTGGGCGGCGTGGTCAGCGGCACGGACGCCGCGGGGCTGGGCCGGGTTCTCGGCGATCTCGACAGCGTGGTTCCGACCGGGCCGACCAACCTGGCGGCGGGCCTGTCCGCGCTGGCGGCATTCCGGCCGACAGATCTCTATGTGATCACCGACGGCCTGCCGACGGCGGGCAATGCCGGGTACCGCAGCCTCAACCCCTTCTCGGACTGCAGCGCGCTGTGGGGTGGTGCCACGTCGATCTCGGGGGCATGCCGGGTCCGATTGCTGCAGCACACGATCAACAATGCGGGGATGGGGAACGCTCGGGTCAATGTCGTGCTGTTGCCGATCGAGGGCGATCCCCAGGCGCCCCATGAATTCTGGAAGTGGACGGCGGCGACGGATGGCATCCTGATCAGCCCGGCGTCCAGTTGGCCATGAGGATCGGGCCATGAGGCGGAAGCGCGCAGAGTTCGAAATCTTCAACCTGTCGTTCCTCGACGTGATCTCGTGCGGGTTCGGCGCGGTCGTGCTGCTGGTGCTGATCTCGCCCTTCGGGGTCTCGGATGAGGCCGGGGGCACCGACGAGACGAGCACCCTGTTGCAGCGCCTGATCGGCACCGAGGCGCGCATCGAGCAACTGGAGGCGGCACTCGGGCGCGAGGCCGAGACCCTGGCCCAGACCCGCGCCCGGCTGGAGGCCGAGGGCACGGCGGTCAGCACGGCCGAACGCGATCTCAGATCGGCGAGTGACACGGCGGCGGAACTGGCCCGGAACGTCGAGGGGCTGCAGACGGTCGAGAGCGCATTGCGCAACCAGGCCCGCGCCGGGGTCTCTGCGCCCGAAAATGCACCGCGCGACGCCGAGGTCGGCGGCATTCCGGTCGACAGCGAGTTCGTGGTCTTCGTCGTCGATACGTCGGGGAGCATGCAGTCGATCTGGGAGCGGGTCACCCGCGAGGTCGAAAACATCATTCGCATCCACCCGCAGATCAAGGGCTTCCAGGTTCTGAACGACAACGGAACCCATCTGATTGGTGGCTACCGCGGGCGCTGGATCCCCGACACGAAGGGCGCGCGTGACCGGGCGATCCGCCTGTTCCGCAGCTGGAAGAGCGCGTCGAATTCGAGCCCGGTCGAGGGGCTGGAGGTGGCGCTCAAGCGCTATGTGAAGCCCAACGAAAAGGTCTCGATCTATATCTTCGGGGACGACTACACCGGGTCTTCCTATGACCCGGTGATCGCGACCCTGTCGCGGCTCAACAAGAACCGGATCACCGGCGAGCCCAAGGCGCGGGTCCACGCGATCGGGTTCATATCGCTGCAGACCGAGGGGCGGTTCGAGACCCTGATGCGCGAGGTGACGCGCCAGAACAACGGCACGTTTGTGGCACTACCGCCTTGATTGAGCACTCTAGACGAGATCGATTCGTCCCTTCATGTGCGGATGAAACGCACAGTGATATGTGCGCGAGAGTGCCGCGGTGACTTCGATAGTCTGGCTTTGTCCCTTCTTGAGCGTGCCGGTGTTGAAGCCGTCATTGTCTTCGGTTGCCGTGTGAGGGGCGAGGTCGAAGTTGGTCCAGCGGATCATGTCGCCGGTGCGGACATCGAGGCGGGCGGGCACAAACTTGAACCGGCGTATCGCGATGTCGTGTGTGACACCCTTTTCCGCGAGTGCGCCCACCGGCCGGATGACCGCTGCGACGGCGCTTGCCATCGCAGCGGTGACGAAATTTCGTCTGTTCAGCATCGGCTCTACTTCAGCGCCTTGACCATGTTGCCGGCATGGCCTTCGTGCACCTTGAAGATCTCCAGCCCCTGCTCGAAGAGCGCCTTCACCTCGGCGTTGTCGATGTTCGGGAGGAACGTGTTCTCGACCAGTCCGTTGACCGCCTGGTGGTAGGCCAGCTCGTTGGCCGCATATGCCCGATCGAATTCGACACCGCGAAGGGCGGAGAGATCGTCGATGATCTTTTCGGCGTTGGCATTGAGCGTCCGGCTCAGGAAATTGTCCTGGGCCTGGGCATCCAGCTTCGCCAACAGGTCCAGCGCCGCCGTGTTCACAGCCGTATGGTCGCGGATCATGGTCTCGGCGAAGGTCCGGACCTCCGGTGAGCTGGTGAGCGCGAGAGCCAGGTGGGCGTAGCGGATATCGATATTGTCCGCCGTGTAGGCGACATGGGCGATTTCCAGATCGTTGAGTGTGGCGGCGTCCTGGGCGACGGCATGTGTGCCGGTCAGCATTGAGACAGCGAGGAACGCGATTGCGAGAGGTTTCATATTGGTTCTCCGGGTTGATTGGAGACCGTAATATGATCGCGCTAGTCCGAACATATAATGCCTGATAGTTCACAAAAGATGACAGATCGTTCAGATAACTGGACGAATGCGTGTATTGTCTGGATACTGCGCGGATGCTTGATGTTCTCAGTGATGTGCTTTCGCGCCTGGCGATCCGGGGCACCCTCTATTTCCGAACCTCGTTCACGTCACCCTGGGGGGTGGAAGTGCCGCCGTTCGAGAATGTCGCGCGGTTTCACTATGCGGCCCGCGGTGAATGTCTCGTGCGGGTTGCGGGCGCACCGGACGTTGTGTCGCTGGCCCAGGGGGACCTCGTGATCATTCCCCATGGTGCGGGCCATAGCCTGTATTGCGCCGCGACCGAGGATGACGCGATCCTGCATCTCGATCGCGTCATAGAAGAGTCGGGCTATGACGGGGACGGCGTACTCGTTTATGGCGGCGATTCTTCGGACGACCGGCCGACCCAGCTCATCTGCGGCCACATCTCGTTTGCGTCCGATGCGCGGCACGCGATCTTCGAGCGGCTCCCGCCCTATATCCACATCCGAAACTACGGCGAATCCTCGGCCTCATGGATGGAGGCGACGCTGCGGGCCATCGGTGAAGAGGCGGGACAAGACCGGATGGGGGCCGACCTCATCGCCCTGAAGATGTCGGAGGTGATCTTCGCGCAGGCGCTCCGGACGTTTATCGAAAGCCAGGCGGCCGAGCGGGTCGGCCTCTCGGGTTTCGCCGATCCGCATATTGGCCGCGCGCTGACGGCCTTTCACAAACAGCCCGCCGTCGCCTGGACAGTGGAGAGCCTGGCGCGGGAGGCGGGCTTGTCCCGCACCGGCTTTGCACAGCGCTTCGCGCAAAAGATGGGGGTCACGCCGATGCAGTATCTGACGAGCTGGCGGGTGCAACTGGCACGCGAGGCGTTGGCCGAAGGCCAGGTCAGCACGGTCGAAGCCGCCGAACTGGCAGGCTATGTGTCCGAGGCCGCCTTCGCCCGGGTTTTCAAGAAGGATGTGGGAGTAACACCGGCGGCCTACCGGGCCTCACGGGCTTGACCTTAAGGCGCGGGTGAGACCCCGCCTATCGCCGCGTCGCCCGGGGGTCGAGGGCGTCCTGCAGCCCGTCGCCCAGGAAGTTGAACGCCATCACGGTGACGAAGATGACCACGCCCGGCCAGACGGCCAGCGCGGGCGCGCGGGTGGCCAGCTCCTGGGCGTTGGTCAGCATGTTGCCCCAGCTCGGGATGGGCGGCTGGATGCCGAGCCCCAGGAAACTCAGCACCGATTCCAGCAGAATCACCGTGCCGATCGAAAGCGTGGTCGCGACGATGATGGGCGAGACGATGTTCGGCAGGATGTGGCGCAGCATGATTGTGGCCGGCCGCGCGCCCATGGCCTCGGCCGCGCGGACAAACTCGCGCGTTCGAACAGACAAGGTGCCCGCCCGCACAAGGCGGGCGACCGTGGTCCAGCCGACCAGCGCGATGATGAAGATGATCCGGTAGAGGCTCGCCAATTCCGAATTGGCGATGTCCGGGGGCACGCCCACTTTGGCCAGATCTACCGCCGCCAGGATGATCAGCAGCGGCAGCAGGGGCAGGGCGATGAATCCATCGGTGCTGCGCATCAGGAGCGTGTCCAGGCGTCCGCCGTAGTAGCCGGCGAGCAGTCCGACCGCCGTGCCGATCGTGGCTGCGCCCAGCGCCGCCACCAGACCCACCAGCAAGGAGATGCGTCCGCCATAGAGCAGGCGCACCAGCACGTCGCGCCCGGCCTCGTCGGTGCCGAGCCAATGGGTGGCGTCGGGTGAAGCGTACTGGTTGAACAAATCGACCCGCGTGGCATCGACCCCGAGCATGGCCTCGAAGGCGGGCGCGAGGAGGGCGGCGAGCGCGATCAGGGCCAGCACGGCTGCGCTGAGCATGGCCGGCCGGTTGCGCCGGAAGCGCTGCCAGAAGCGCTGTGTGTCCGCGCCTGATAATGTGTCGGCGACGATGCTCATGCCGCCTCCGTATTGTTTTTGTCGGCGGTCATTGTCATGCCGCCTCCAGTGCCCGGAAGCTGATGCGCGGGTCCAGCGCGGCATAAGCGATGTCGGCGAGGAAGTTGCCGATCAGGACGACCAAGGTCGCCAGCAGCAGGCCGACCAGCGCCAGGTTGAAGTCGTTGCCCAGTATGGAATCGTAGATCAGCTTGCCCATGCCCAGATAGCCGAACATGGTTTCGGTGATGAGGGCTCCCGAAAATAACGTCCCGAAATCCAGCGCGATGATGGTGGTCAGCGGCAGCATCGCGTTGCGCAGCCCGTGGCCGAACACGGTCCGCCGGGGCCCGAGGCCCTTGGCGCGCGCGGTGCGGATGTAATCCTGGCGCAGCACCTCGATCATGGCGGCGCGGGCGAACCGGGTGTAGCCGGCCAGGCTGGCGATGGTCAGGGTGACAACCGGCAGGACCAGAAACTCCAGCCGTGCGAAGAAGCCGGCGTCGGCCGCCCCCATGCCGCCGGCCGGCAGCCAGCCGAGTGCTACGGCGAAGATCATGATGAACAGAAGTGCCAGCCAGAAGGGCGGCACCGAGATGCCCGCGAAGCAGAACAGGTTGATCGCCCCGTCGAGCTTCGATTGGGGGCGGGTCGCGGCGATCACGCCCAGGGGGATGGCGACGAGGATGGCGACGATCGAGCTCAGCCCGAGCAGAATCACGGTGTTGCCCAGCCGGGGCAGCAGGATCTCCAGGACGGGGCGGTTGTAGGTGCGCGAGAAACCCAGATCGCCGGTGAACACGCCGCCCAGCCAGTTGGCGTAGCGTTCCCACAGGGGCAGATCGAGCCCGTGCAGGCGCTTGAGGCGCTCGCCGTCAGCCGGGGTGAGGTCCGGGTTCGACGCGATCATGATGTCGATCGGGTCGCCGGGCATCAGTCCGATCAGCATGAAGACGATGAACGACATGACCGCCAGCACGACGGCCATGCCGAGCAGGCGCCGGGTCAGGAAGGCTAACAAAGCCCCGTCATGGCCGGGTTTGACCCGGCCATCCACGTTTCTGGATTATGTTCCACGGCGATGGAGATGCCCGGATCAAGTCCGGGCATGACGAAATTTTGAAAAAAGGGACTCACTTCGCCGTCCAGTTCTCGACCCACAGGGTGCTCGGATACTGGTGGCCGGTCGGCGTGACGCCGGAGAGCCAATCGGGCATGACGAACGCATTGGCGCGGAAATACAGCGGCAGCACGGGCAGCTGTTCGGCATAGTTCTGCTGGATCGTGGTCCAGTGACGGGTCTGCGCCTCGGCCCCGCACTCCACCTCGACCCGGTCGATGGCCTCGTCCATCACCGGGTTGGCGAACCCGGTGTAGTTCTGGCCCGACCAGCCGTTCTCGGCCGTGGGGATCATCGAGGAATGCATGGTCGTGCGCGGGATGTTCTCAGGTGTCGAGAACCAGGCGAACATGGCCATCGCGGAGAATTCGCGCTGGCGGATGGTCTGGCCGAAGAGCACCCGGGCGGGCTGATTGCGGATGCGCAGGTCGACGCCGACCTCGCGCAGGTTCGACTGGATGACCTGTTCGACCAGCTCGCGCACCCGGTTGCCGGCGGTGGTCATGATCTCGATGCGCAGCGGCTCACCGGCCGCGTTGTGGCGGATGCCCTTGCGGATATCGGTCCAGCCCGCCGCGTCGAGCATGGTGCGGGCCGCGTCCGGGTCGAACGCATATTTGCGAACATCGTCAGTGTGCACGGCGTCGAGCGGGTGCACGAAGGTGTCGGCGACCGGTTGTTTGCCCTCGAACAGGCGCTCGCTGATCGCGCGGCGATCGATGGCGTGCAGGAGCGCGCGGCGGACCCGCCTGTCTTCGAGAAGGGGATTGTCGAGCCGCAGATCCACATGTTCGTAGAACAGGCCGGGCTTGAAGACCACGTTGAAGCGGTCGCCATGGCGCTTCTCGAACGCGATCGCCTGATCCAGAGAAATGCCGTCCTCGCCGGCGATGTAGTCGATCTCGCCCGACAGCAAATTCGCTTCCAGTGCCGCCGTGTTCTCGATCGTGCGCACGGTGATGCGCTTGAACGCCGGTTTCTTGCCCCACCATGTGGGGTTGGGCTCGAGGGTGATTGTGGCGCCGGGCTCGACCCGGGCGATGCGGTAGGGCCCGAAATAGAGCCCGGCCCGGGTCGGGTCTGTGTCGTAGGCATTGCGGGTGCGGTAGGCGGCGGGATCGCGCGCCGCTGCGGCCTCCAGATGGGCCGGGACGAGCTCGAAATCGTTGATCGCCTCGGCGTTGCAGGTGCGCTTGTTCCAGAAGATGGTGAAGCGTTGCGCATCGTGCGCCACGATCTTCTCCATCCGCCGGTAGAGTTCCTGGTTGTTGATACCTGCGGTCTCGTCGCGCCCGATCGCCCAGGTGAACTTCACGTCTTCGGTGGAGACCGGCGTCCCGTCGCCCCAGGTCGCACCGGCGCGGATCGTGTAATCGACCTCCAGCCCGGGTTCGCCTTCGGGTGTGGTCCAGTCACGGATGGTGCCGGCCGCGCGCGAGGGCAGGGTCTCGCACAGCATGCAGATGAGTTTCCAGTCCGCGTCGTAGACGGTGAAGGGCCGCCGGGTCATGCCGTTGATCAGCGACAGGACCACATGGCTGGCGAGGTTCGGGTGGAAGCCCTGGGGGAACTGGCTGACGCCGATGACCAGCTCGTCGCGTTTGCTGTCCTGTGTCAGGGCGGGGGTCGAGGCGAGAGCAGTCGCGATGACGGCGGCGGCGAGGACGGTATGAAATTTCAAGGGACCACTCCGCTCCGGCAAACCATAATCAGGTGCCCATTCTAGGCGATCTGGCCGGCGAACGGACAATCAACATTCCGCGTTGGCGCGGGGGGGGTGTTGGAGATGCCCGGGTCAAGCCCGGGCATGACGGTTTTGTGGTTGGCATGCGCGGGCGGGTCTGCGACCCGCCCGCCGTTCACGCCATGGGTTTCCAGCCGTCGGGGTCGTGCAGATAGTCCTCGACGCTGTCGAGCTGTTCGCTCGAGAAGGAACCCTGTTCGCGCGCGGCATCGAGGACATCCCACCAGGTCGCCAGCGCGTGGAGCCCGACGCCGAGCTCGTCCATCGTCGTCTGGCTCTCGGGGAAGATCCCGTAATGAAAGACCACGTAGGTGTGTTCCACCTTCGCGTCCGCGGCGCGTAGCGCCTCGATGAAACGGACCTTGCTGCCGCCATCCGTGGTTAAATCCTCGACCAGCAGCACGCGGGCGCCGTCATCGAGTGCGCCCTCGATCTGCGCCATCCGGCCAAACCCCTTGGGTTCCTTGCGGACGTAGACCATGGGTTTGCCCAGTGCCACGGCGATGAAGGCGGCGTAGGGAATCCCTGCCGTCTCTCCGCCGGCGACGGCGTCAATATTGTCCCGGCCGATATCGCGGTCGATCAGCGCGACGGCATGGGCGGTCATCGCCTCACGCGCCTCGGGGAAGGCGATGACGCGGCGGCAATCGATGTAACTGGGGCTGACCCGCCCGGAGGTGAAGGTGTAGGGGTCTTCGGGCCTGAAATTCACCGCGCCGATATCGAGCAGGTAATGCGCCGTGTTGCGCGCGGCCGCGGCTGCGGCTTCGCTGCCATGCACCATATTGTCCGGTCGTGCCATGGATTTTCCCCGTTCCGTGTCAGTCGTTGAAGTTTGTTCCCGCGCGAAAGAAATTAGCGGGTTGGACTGAGTCGCGCGCCGGTTTCACCCGGGGTTGCCTGTGGGAAACCGGCAACACATCTCGTGGCGATTCCCAGTGACGGTCACTAGTGACGATATCGGGACGGGCTGTCGGCGGTGATGTCGATGGCGAAGGGGTCTGCCTCGGACGGTGCTGTTTCCGTCGCCGTTTCAGTCGCCGATTCAGTCTGCGCCTCGCCGAGCGGCTCATTCCAGTCGAGCGCCCATTCGGAGCGACCCAGGACCGTCAGGATGCCTTGCGTGAACTGGATGATCTGATCCTTGTTGAGCGGCACGTTCAGGGTCGTGGCGGCGTCGGAAATTTGCAGCACATGGGTGCCCTTTGGTTTCTCGACGATGCGCAGGCGAGTCACGAGATGGGTGTCGGGTTGCGGTGTCGGGTCCTGTGCGGATGCGCTGCCATCTGCCGCCGTTCCTGACGGCCTGTCGCCTGACAGAGGGGCACCATTGGGCGTCGGTCCGCCGCTGGCTTGTGCCGTTCCATCGGGTGTACCGGCCTGATCCTGGCCCGGGGATGGTGCCGGGGGGTCGAACGGCATTGTCGGCGTCAGGCCCGCGAATGTTTCGTCGCCCATGATGGCCCGCAGGCCCGGCACCAGGCGTTTAACGATCCGTCGGGTCAGCCCGAAAACCCGCTCATGCGCGTCCTCGCCCGTGACGATGATGAGCACGCGGTCCTGGACGGGCGAGTAGCGGATTTGAAACTTTTGAGGGTTCATTATGTCGCGATCATTCAGCGTGTCATAATCGCAGTACCGGATGCGCAAGTCGAGGCGTTGCCAATTTGGCGCCGTATTTTGAAGCCGTGCGGCGCGCGCTGAACATGCTGGTTGTCTGCGGGAGACGGGCCCGGATATGTGCCGAAACATAATGTCGATCATTCTTGGGGGTCTTTTGCTGCTGACAAGCAGCCTGGGGATCGCCGATGAATCCCGGCGCAGCTGGGACGCGACGATTTCCGCGCGCACCCTGAATGTGCGCTCCGGCCCGGGCGAGGGACATCCGATCGTGAGCAAACTAAAGCGTGGCGACGGGGTCCGCGCCTTCGATGAGGACGGCCGCTGGGTGCATATTCGCGAATTCGATGATACGGGTGCCGAGGGCTGGGTACACCGATCATTCGTGCGCCTGCCGAAGGAATTCATGGCGCCCGCCTTCGGGGAGGCGGAGAACGCCTTCCTCGAATGGGCGTCGGAACGCGGTGACCTGTCCGAAGTCTCGGTCGAGGCCGATGACCGGATCTCGATTGTGCTCGGGGATGGCGTCGCGGCGGAACGGGCCGATGCGATTGCGCGCGAGGTCGCGTGTGCCTGGCGTGAGCTGCTCGACCCGAAGGTCGATGTGACCGCCACCGTTTGGCCAGAGAGCGGCCCCGACGCCGGCTGGCTGACACAGATGCGCTGTCCCTAGGTATCGATGCGGCCCGGGCGGTCGGGCATGATGCGCCCGGTCTGGATCGTCACGATCTCGTCGGCGACCCGTTCGGCGAAACCCGCATTCTGCTCGGCCACCAGGATCGCCGCACCCTCCTCTGCCAGCTGACGCAGGCTACCCGCGACGTCGTCGATAATCTGCGGTGCGAGCCCGAGGGTGGGCTCGTCCAGAAGATAGACATCGGGTTCGGCCATCAGGGCGCGGCCGATGGCCAGCATCTGCTGCTGGCCGCCCGACAATTGCCAGGCGCGATCCTGGATCCGCGGCCGTAGTTGCGGGAACAGGTCGAGTGCCCGGTCGAGGCGTTGCCGGCGCAGGCGGGCACCCGACGGGCCCGCCACCAGCAGATTCTCGCCGACCGTCAGGCCCGGAAAGACGCGCCGCCCCTCGGGCACATAGGCGATGCCGGCGTGGATGCGGGCCTCGATGGGAAGCCGGGAGAGGTTTCGCGTCCCCAGGCTGATGTCGCCTTCGGACGCCGCGAGCCCGACGATGGCGCGGAGCAGGCTCGACTTGCCGGCTCCGTTCATGCCGACCAGGCAGGTGATCGCGCCGGGTGCTGCGCGCAGCGCGGCATCCGCGACCGCGACCACGCCGCCATGGCGGACCGTCAGACCCTCGATCTGCAGGGCGTTTATATGCTGGGAGGGGCTCATGCGCTCACCCCTGATGTCGATGTGGGCATCACCAGCCCGAAGTAGGCGGCCTGGACGGCGTCATTGGCAAGAACGTCGTCGCGCGGGCCGTCGGCGATCAACCGGCCGGCATCGAGGCAGGCCAGGCGCGTGGCCAGCGGCTGCAGGAATTCCAGATTATGGTCGATTACCAGGATGGCGAGGCCGCTGCCGGCGAGGGTCCGGAGTATCTGCGCGATCTCGGCCTGTTCCTCCGGGGCGAGGCCAGCTGCCGGCTCGTCGAGCACCAGGAGATGGGGGCCGCCGGCCAGGGCCCGGGCGATCTCGACCCGCCGCCGTAACCCGTGGGGCAGGGTGCCGCAACGCGTGTCGGCGATGTCCGAAAGATCGCAGGTGGCGATGGCTTCGGCGGCGGTGGCAGCGCCGCGCACATTGGCGGTGTCGCCGGCGTTCGCGGCGGCCGTCTCCACGGCCTCGCGGACCGTCAGTCCGTCGGGCAGCTGGGGGGTCTGGAAGGTGCGCGCGACCCCGTGGCGGGCGATGGCCGTCGGCGTGGCCCGCGCGAGATCGAGGCCGGCGGACCGGATGTTGCCCGTATCCGCCCGGGCGATGCCGGTGATGATGTTGGCCAGCGTGGTTTTGCCCGCACCGTTGGGGCCGATCAGCCCGACGATTTCGCCCGCGCCGAGCGCCAGGTCGACGCCGTCGAGTGCCTGGACCCCGCCATAGCGCCTGGACATGTTCGAGGCTTCCAGGACCGGGCGCCCTGACGCGACGGGCGGTGCGTACTCGGTGCTGCCCGGCTGGGCCGGTGTGCTAATGGGCGTATGCGTCGATCCGGAAAATTTGAAGAAGGACGCCAGCCCGTCGGGCGCGAACACCACCATGGCCAGCAGCAGGACGCCGACCGCGACGAGATAATACTCGTCGAGGCCGCGGAACCATTCGGGCAGATGGGTGAGCAGCAGTGCGCCGATGACGGCGCCGAGAATGCCGAAACGGCCGCCGACGACGGTCATGGTCAGGCAGGTGATCATGACCCCGAAACCCAGCGTCTCGGGCGAGACCACCCGGTTGGTGTGGACGAAGAGCGCACCCGCCGCGCCGCCGAACGCCGCGCTCAACAGGAAGGCCCGCAGGCGCAGCAGGCCGGGATCGATGCCGAAGGCCGGCACGGCGAGCGGCGTGTCGCGCATCACCGTGAAGGCCGCCACGCGTGCGGGGCGGAGTTGCCAGCGGGCGATCAGCATGGCCACGACGGCGAGCCCCCAGACGAACAGGAGGAGCGGCAATCCACGGGTGGCCTGCCAGTCGCCGATAGAGATGGGCGGGACGCCGGGCAGGCCGTTGGCGCCGCCGGTGACTGCCTCCCAGTTCACCGCGATCAGCAGCAGGAGCTGGCTCAGGGCCAGGGTGGCGAGCGCGAAATAGTGCGACGCCAGACGCAGGACGGGCACCGCGACGATCAGCGCCAGCATGCTCGCCCCGGCGACCGACAGCGGGAATGTCAGCACGAAGCCGGTGCCGAACTTGCTGGCAAGAATGCCCGTCACATAGGCGCCGACCCCGAAGAACGCCCCCTGGGCGAGGCTCAGCGCGCCGGCATGCCCGAAGATGAACTGATAGCCGAGCACCATGATCACGTAGATGCCCGACAGGGTCAGGATGCGCTGGTCATAGGACGACGCGAAGAACAGGGCGTAGATAACCAACGCGCCGGCGCCGGCAACAAGCGGCCATCTGTGCCGGGTCAGGGTTGAAGGGTTCATGCGCGCAACCGCTGGGGTTCGCCGAAGATGCCGTCGGGCCGGACCAGCAGCACCAGCAGGACGGCCACGTAGAGCAGGCCCTCGGCCAGTGGCTGGGAGGAGATCGAGGCCACGCCGACCTCGAAGAAGGCGATGAGCATGGCCCCGATGGTGGCGCCGCGCAGGCTGCCCCAGCCGCCGATAACGACGGCGATATAGGCCTTCAGGATCAGGCCCGCGCCGTCCGACGGGGTGACGAAGAACTGATGGGCGAGCAGGAGGCCGGCCGCACCCGCGAAGGCGGTGCCCAGCGCGAACGCCAGCAGGGTGATCCGGGTCAGCCGGATGCCGAGCGCGCGGGCCATCTCCGGGTCCTGGGCGCAGGCGCGGAACTGGCGGCCGAGCTGGGTACGCTGCAGGACGAAGGCGAGCGCGCCGATCAGCACCACCGCCGTCGCGATGATCGCGAGGGACTGACGGCTGGCCGTGACGCCGAGGAACTCGATCGTGCCGGTGCCCAGGAGTGCGGGGGCGGCGCGCGGGGCGGCACCGAAGGCCGCGTTGAGGCCGTTGGTCACGATGATGCCGAACGCGATGGTGGTGACGAAGACAGAGACCGGCGGGCGGTTTCGGATCGGCAGATAGGCGAGCGCGGCGATCGCCAGTCCGAGCAGGGCTGTGAGCAGCAGCACGCCGGGCAAGAGGACGATGCCGGGAATGGCGTTGCCCGCCGGCAGCAGCATGGCCAGCGCGCCCGTAAGCGCGACGGCGGCGAACCCGCCGGCGACGACGCTCTCGCCATGGGCGAAGTTCACGGCCGTCGTTGCGTTGAGGACGAGGACGAAGCCGATGGCGACGAGCGCATAGGCCGCGCCGAGCGCCACCGCGTTCAGGGCGAGCTGCGCGCCGAGCATCAGCGGGACGTGTTCATGATCTAGAGGATGCCGGTGAGGTTTTCGTATCGCTTGACGATGACGGGCACCCGGCTATCACCGCTGTAGCAGAGGATCACCGCGGAATGGGCCATGTTGCCCTTGCCGTCCGAGGCGTAGGTCATGGCCAGCCCCCGATAGCGCCGGGACGCCAGATAGGCGCGGATGTCGGCGGCGGACTTCGCCCCGGCGCGCACGGCGGCGAGCAGCATCTGCACCCCGTCATACTGGCCGAGTGCGAAGGCATCCGGCTCCCGGTCGAAGGCGGTGCGGTAGGCGTCGGCGAAGGCGCGGGTGGCCGGGTCGGATTCCGATATGGGCGAGGCGCCGGACTCCGCGCACACGCCGGCCAGCTCCGACGGCGCAAGCAGCGCGGCCGTTTCGGGCTGGTGCATGGCTGACCCGGCGATGATCGGGATGTCGAGGCCCATGGCACGCGCCTGGCGCACGACCAGCGCCGTCGGGCCGGAATGGAGATGGAGCAGCAGCGCGTCGGCGCCCGACTCCCGGACCTTGCTGAGCACGGGCAGCATGTCCTTGACCGAGACATCGAGGCCTTCCGCGAAGACCGCCGGGCGGCCCAGCGCCGTCAGGTTGCGGTCCAGCTCCGCGCGTCCGCTCTGGCCGTAGGCGGTGGTCTGGAAGATCACGGCGGGGCGTTTGACGCCCAGTTCCTCGACGGCGTAGCGGGCGTGGGCGGCCTTGACGACCACGTCGCCGGGAAAGAAGCGAAACACGTTCGCGCTGCCCAGCTCGGTGATCCGGGCGGTGCCCGATACGGTGACCATCGGGACGTTGAATTCATCGGCCAGGGGTATCAGGGCGAGCATCTGGGTGCCGAGCATCGGCGCCACGACGGCGATCACGTCGTCGCGTGCGCGCCCGGACGTGAGTGCGCGTTCGAATGCGTTGACCGCGATCTCGGGCGAGGTGGCGGTGTCGTTCACGTCGAAGTCGACCCCCGATCCGCGCAGGGCCAGTTCGGCACCGTTGCGCTGGCTCGTGCCCTCGAGCGCGAGGAAACCGGTGATCGGCACCAGGACCGGGATGCGGAGCGGTTCGGCCGCCGCCGCTGTCAGTGTGGCGAGAAGCGCGGTGGCGACGATGAAAACGCGCGGCAGAGCAGACATGTCTCGTCTCCGAAACTGTGGTCCGGGATCGGCGGCGGGTGAGTAGGTGTGACGGTGTCGCTGTGACAGACGACCTGTGACAGACGACCCGTGACAACTCCCTCCGCCGGCATAATCCGGATCAGGTTTGTGGGTGTTCTCTCAGCCCCGGTTTTGGCGGGGCACCCCAGCGTCACGAACTGCCCGAACGATGGGTTGCGCGCCGGGCTGAGTCAAGGAGACATGTCCGGGATGGCCGCTCAGTTGGCGTGGCCGCCCATCAGGTAGCGGGTGCCGTCATACAGGTTGAAGTAGTCACCGAGCATCGGATGGTCGATCTGCGCGGGCTCGGGATCGGCGATCAGGTTCCGCTCGGCCACATAGGTCGTCTCGGCGGAATCGTGGACGAGCACGTGATACCAGGGCGCGTCCTTGGGCGGGCGCGACTTGGCCACCTCGTCATACCATTCCTCGCTGCCTGCAAAGGTCGCGTCCACATCGTACACCGCGCCGCGATAGCCGAAGAGCTGATGCTGGATGATCTGGCCGACGTGGAAGCGGGCGGAGGATTCGCTCACGCGCTTTTCCCTTCGGTGGTGGGCTCGGCAGGCGGGGCGGGGCGGCGCTGGGCGTCCCGGTCCACATAGGCATAGACCGCCTCGGCACTGGCGACCAGGTTGTCATGCTCGTCGCGCACTTCACCGGATGCGAAGTAGATGCGCCGGCCTGCGCGGATGATCTTTGCCGAGCAGATCAATGTGTTGCCCTTCGCGCGGCCGACAAAGTTGACGTTCAGCGACACCGTGACATTGCCCCGGCGTTTCTCCGGATCGGGCTCGAAGACCCCGCAGAACCCGGTCGCCGCATCGATCAGCGACGCGGTGACGCCGCCATGGACGCCGCCCTGGCGATTTTTGTGACGATCCTCGATATCGACGGCGATCTGCGCGAACCCCTCGCGCCAGTCGATCAGCCGAAAACCGAGGAACCCGTTCAGGCCTTCGGTCAGGTCGTGTGCTTCAAAGTCTGCCATGTCTGAAAATCTCTGGATGGAACGCGGCGGGGTGTCGCCGTCAAGTCAGGATGCTGATATGCCCGATCGGCGCAGGCGGGGCAATTCCCGTACGCGTGCGACCCGGTTACACTGGATGCCAGATTGTGGAGAGACATATGAACGAGACCGTGAATATCGCCAACGGCGGGCGCCGGCTGCGGCCCGCGATCGACGACCTCGAAGGCTCGCTGATCCGCCAGGTCGCCGAGACGAATATCGGCCGCGATGATGTGATCCCGCTCTGGTTCGGCGAGCCCGACCTGCCGACGCCCGATTATATCAAGCAGGCGCTGGTGCAGGCGCTCGCCGATGATCATGTCTTCTATGCCCAGAATCGCGGCATCCCGCCCCTGCGCGAGACGATCGCGGCCTATTCCAGCAACCTGATCGGGCGTGAGATCGGCGTCGACCGGATCACCGCGTCGGTGTCCGGGATGGCGGCGATCATGCTGACGTCGGAGGTGCTGGTCGACAATGGCGACAATGTCGTGGTGGTGGGGCCGGTCTGGCCGAACTGCAAGGGCACCGTGTTCATCATGGGCGGCGAGGCGCGCACCGCACCCCTGCGCGCCGATGAGACAGGGCAATGGCATCTCGACCTCGATGACATCCGCTCGCGGTGCGACGAACGCACCCGCGCGGTGTTCGTCAACTCGCCGGGCAACCCGACCGGCTGGATCATGGAGCAGGACCAGCAGCGTGAGCTGCTCGAATTCACCCGGGAACGCGGCATCTATCTGATCTCCGACGAGGTCTATATCCGGCTGATCTACGATCGGCCGCGCGCGCCGTCCTTCCTGGATATCGCCGAGCCCGAAGACCGGGTGATCGTGATCAACAGCTTCTCGAAGACCTGGTCGATGACCGGCTGGCGGCTCGGATGGCTGACTCACCCGGCCGATCTTGGCCCGGATTTCTCCAAGCTCAACGAGTTCAACATCGCCTCGCCGACGACCTTCGTGCAGCACGCCGGTGTCGTGGCCATGCGCGACGGCGAGCCGTTCGTGACCGAGATGGTCGAGCGATATCGCCGCAACCGGGACCTGGTGTTCCAGCGGCTGGGCGCCATGCCGCGCGTGACCCTGTCCCGTCCGGAAGGCGCGTTCTATGCCTTCCTCGCCGTCGACGGGATGACGGACAGCGTCGAATACGCGCGCCAGCTGATCGCCGAGACCGGTGTCGGCCTGGCACCGGGCCGCGCCTTCGGCGAAGAGGGCGAGGGCTGGCTGCGCCTGTGCTTCGCAGCCGAGGGCGACACATTGTCGGCGGCGATGGACCGGCTGGAGCCGGCCTTTTCCTGAGACAGCTTGCGGGAGCGACGGACATGAAGGTGGTCATTACAGGCGGGACGGGGATGCTCGGCCGCCGGCTGGCGTTGCGAATTCTGGCCCAGCCGGAACTGACCGGCCCGGACGGCACGCCCGAGACGGTCGACAAGCTGGTGCTGTTCGACGCCTTCGAGCCGGTGGAGCCACCGCCCGACGATCCGCGGGTCGAGATCGTCACCGGGGATATTTGTGATCCCGCGACGGTCGATGCGCTGATCGATGGCGCGACGGATTCGGTGTTTCATTTTGCGGCCGTCGTCAGCGGCGGGGCCGAGGCGGATTTCGATCTGGGCTACGCGGTCAATCTCGACGGCGGGCGCAACGTGCTCGAGGCGAGCCGCCGCACCGGGCGTTGCCCGAAGATTATTTTCACCAGCTCGCTCGCGGTCTATGGCGGTGAGCGTTCGGTCGACGACACCACCGCGCTGACTCCGCAGACCTCTTATGGCACCCAAAAGGCGATTGGCGAGCTGCTGGTCAACGACTACACCCGCAAGGGCTTCGTCGACGGCCGCACGCTTCGCTTGCCGACGATCGTGGTCCGGCCGGGGAAACCCAACAAGGCGGCCTCGGGCTTCGCCAGCTCGATCATTCGCGAGCCCCTGCAGGGCGACGATGTCGAGAACCCGGTCAGCCGGGACACGCGGATGCTGATCCTGTCACCGCCGCGCGCGGTGCAGGCCTTCATCGACATTCACAACGCGGATGGTGCTGTGCTGGGTCCCAACCGGGCGTTGATGATGAACGGGCTGTCACCGACTATCGAGGAGATGCTCGATGCGTTGCGCGCGATCGCCGGAGACGCGGTCGCCGACCGGGTTCGCGATGCGCCCGACACGCTGGTTCAGACGATCGTCGATGGCTGGGCCTGGTACGCCGACGGGGAACGCGCCCGCGCGCTCGACATGACAGCGGACGCATCGGTCACCGAAATCATAGAAAGTTTCATCGCCGGCGAACTGGGCGGCAAGATCGCTGAGTGAATTCGTTCCCTGATCAGGCGTCGAATTCGAGCAACGCCGTGATCGGCACATCCAGGTGCTCGCGCCCACCGAGGCCGTTGAGCTCGATAATGAACGCTGCGGCGCGGACGTCCGCCTCCGCCTCTCGCAGCAGGTGCAAGGCGCCACCCGCGGTGCCGCCCGTCGCCAGCAAATCGTCGATGATCACGACCTTCTGGCCGGGCGCAATGGCGTCGACCTGCATTTCGATCGTGTCGGAGCCATATTCGAGTTCGTAGGTATATGAGGTCGTCTCGCCGGGCAGCTTTCCCTGTTTGCGGAGCATGGTGAAGCCGCATCCCAGTTGCAGGGCCAACGGCGCGCCGACCAGGAACCCCCGGCTCTCGACGCCGGCGATGATATCGGGCTCATGCTGGCGGATGGCGACCGCGAGCAGATCGAGCGTATGGCGCCAGGCCTGCGGATGCGCCAGCAGGGTCGAGATGTCGTAGAACAGAATTCCGGGCTTCGGGAAATCCGGGATCGTTCGGATGTGGTCGGCAATGTCCATATAACTTCGTCCTGCGGGTGGAAAATCGGGCCGGATGCTAGCCCTCGCGGTGTTTCGAAACAATCGGCAGGCATGAAAATACACAGGGAAGGCCTGCATTTGCCCTTGTCGAATGATTGAATCAGTTGTTTCATAGGGCTCGTGCAGCGAACCAACTGTTGCAGAAACAATAAGAACGATTCCAGCGGGAACCCGACGCCATGGATGCAGAGCGCGATCAAACGCCCAGGAGCGAGAAGATTCTGACGGATCTTCAGGACGTGTATCCGAGGCTCAGCCCGCAATTGCGCCGCGCCGCGCATTATCTGATCGACCGGCCCGACGAGATTGCATTCACATCGATGCGCCAGCTTGCCGAACGCGCAAATGTGCAGCCCGCGACCATGGTGAGGCTGGCTCAGGCGCTCGGCTTTGACGGGTATGAGTCCCTGCGCGAGCCCTTTCGCGATGCCTTGCGGCGACAGCCGGCGGGGTTCGGGCAGCGCGCGCGCAAACTTCTGGCGCGGACCAGTCGCCGCCGGAAGGGCCGGGCGCTGGCCCAGCTGGCGAACGAGATGGTCGCGTCCGATCGCGACAACCTGTCCCTGAGCCTCGAGGCGATCGGGTCGGACGAACTGGCGGAAGCCGCCGGCGTCCTCGCCGGGGCGCGGCGTATCTACGTGGTCGGCCAGCGCAGCCTGTTCCCGGCCGCCTTCTATGTGCATTACGCCTGTTCGATGTTCCGTGAGGAGATGATCCTGATGGACGGCAACGGTGGCACCTTCGCCGATCGTCTGCGCGGCATGACGGATGCGGACGCGATGCTGGTGTTCTCGTTCGAGCCCTATTCGCGCGGCGCCGTTGAAGCTACTGAATTCGCTGCCACCCGCGGCGCGGCGATCGTCGCCGTGACCGACAGCCTGGTATCACCGCTTTCGTCACTGACCAAGCACATGCTGCTTGTCGGAACCGATACGCCGGCGCTGTTCAAATCCGTGGTGCCGGTACTCAGCATTGCCCAGGTGCTGGTGGCGCAGATCCTGGCCCAGGGCGGACAGGCGGCCTTGAGTAGTGTCGCCGAAAGCGAACAACAGCTCGAGACCTTCGGCGCTTATTGGACCGAGGCCGACAGGGTGCGTGTGCCGGACGATGCTGGCGACGCTGGTGACGATTCGCCAGGTGTCCGCGAAGATGCGGCGTCATTCGACCACAAGACGGAACAGCGCGGCTCGTGACATGAGTGAGCCCGCGACAAAGATGCGCGCCCAGTCTGTGCGGCCGGCAGCGCACACGCGCGTGCTGCACCGCCATTCCCACAGCGATCTACCCGTCGCCGCGGCCGGTGACGGCCCCTACGTCATCGACACGACGGGCAAGCGCTATCTGGATGCGTCGGGCGGCGCGGCTGTGTCCTGCCTCGGGCACAGTGATCAGGACGTGATCGCTGCTGTGCAGGCGCAGATCGGGCGGATGCCCTTCGCGCATAGCGCCTTTTTTACCAATGAACCGATGGAGCAGCTTGCGGACCTGATGATTGCGGGCGCGCCTGAGGGGCTGGAGCGCGTCTATTTTACGTCCGGCGGGTCCGAGGCCGTGGAGGCGGCGCTGAAGATGGCGCGGCAGTATTTTATCGAGATCGGACAGCCTGAACGCACGGTCTTCATTGCGCGGCGCCAGTCCTATCATGGCAACACGCTGGGTGCGCTGTCGGTCGGCGGCAACGAATGGCGTCGTGCGCCTTTCCGCGAAATCATGGCCGAGACCCGGCATGTCGACCCTTGTTATGCCTATCGCGGGCAAAAGGACGGCGAGTACGATGACGCGTATGCGACGCGTCTCGCAGTCGAACTCGAAGCGGAGATCAACGCCGCGGGCCCGGAGCGGGTGATCGCCTTCGTCGCCGAGACCGTGGTCGGTGCGACGAGCGGCGGCGTGGAACCGGTGCCGGGCTACTTCCGGAAAATCCGCGAGGTCTGTGATCGCCACGGCGTGTTGTTGATCCTCGACGAGATCATGTGCGGTCTTGGCCGCACGGGATCGCTCTACGCTTTCGAGCAGGACGGAATTGTGCCCGACATGGTGACCGTGGCGAAGGGGCTGGCTGCGGGCTATCAGCCGATCGGCGCGGTGCTGCTTTCGGAGGAAATTTTCGATGCCTTCTATGACGGCTCGGGTTTCTTCCAGCACGGCCACACCTTCATGGGGCATGCGACGGCCTGTGCCGCGGCATATGTGGTGCAGGAAAAATTGCAGGATCCCGAGATGATGACCCGCGTCCGGGCGCTCGGTGGCATGCTGGACACGCGGTTGAACGAACGGTTCGGCAACCACCCGCATGTCGGGGATATCCGTGGTCGGGTGATGTTCAGGGGGCTCGAATTGGTGGCCGACCGGTCCACGAAGGTGCCGTTCGATCCGGCGCTGAAGCTCCACGCGCGGGTCAAGGCGGAAGCCATGAGCCGTGGCCTGATGTGCTACCCGGCGGGCGGCACGATCGACGGCACCCGGGGCGATCATGTGCTTCTGGCGCCACCATTCGTGGTTGGCGCGGCCGAAATCGATTTGATTGTTGAACGTTTGGGAGAGGCGATCGATGCCGCAGTCTCAGGCGCAGGCTAGGAAATCCGGCCTATGTGTCGTCCAAAAGTATGAGTTTTCGCGAATCCGAAGCTTGGAATTGTGACAGCCTGAGCATGTGACGATAGAGTCACCGCAAGAAAACATAAGCTGGCGACATGCTCGGAGCCGGTGAAATAAGAAACGTTTCAAGATAACGGGAAGAGGAGAGAAACCGTGATTAACTATCGTAAATCCATTTTGCCGGTCGCTGCTGCGGCCGTCGTCGCCATGGGCGGCATGTCGCTACACGCGACCGAGGCCAGTGCTCAGCAGCGCGACATCCTGATCGGCGGCGGTTCCGTCACCGGCGTTTACTATCAGGTGGCGTTGCAGACCTGCCAGATCATGAACAAGCATTCCGGCGGCAAGTACAACTGCGTCGGGCGCCCGGCGCTCGGTTCGGTGTTCAACGTCAATGCCGTGAACCGTGGTCTCCTCGACTTCGGCGTGGCCCAGTCCGATCGTAACTGGCAGGCCGCGAACGGCAAGGCCGACTGGGACGGCAAGCCCGTTGGCAAGCTGCGCAGTGTCTTCTCGGCACATCCGGAAGCCGTTCTTCTGGTGACCCGCACGGACACCGGCATCAAGTCGGTTGGTGACCTCAAGGGCAAGACCGTGAACATCGGCAATCCGGGTTCGGGCCAGCGCGGCAACTCGATGGATCTGCTGCCGCTCTACGGCATCGATCCGGCGAAGGACATCAAGGCCGAAGGCCTGCAGCAGGGTGAGGCGTCCCGCGCCCTGGTCGATCGGAAGATCGACGCGTTCGTCTACACGGTCGGCATGCCGAGCGCGGCAATCGAAGAGCCCGCGAACTCGACCAGTATCGACATCCTCGATATCAATTCGGATGCGATCAAGAAGTTCATCTCCGACAAGCCCTATTACGTCCTGGCCAAGTATCCGGCCGGTATCGTGAAGGGTGTGGACGCGTTCGAGACCTACGCCGTGAAGGCGACGGTCGTGACGAGCTCCGATGTCGAAGATCAGGTGGTCTACGACTACGTAAAGACCGTGTTCGAGAATCTCGAAGAGCTTAAGGGTACTCATGCGGCCTTCCGGATTCTGAAGCCGGAAGACATGCTCGGTGGCCTGTCGGCCCCGCTGCACCCGGGTGCGATCAAGTACTACAAGGAAAAGGGCCTGATGTAGGTCAGTCCTGTAGCGGGCGGCATCTCCGGGTGCCGCCCGCTATTTCTTTGTTTTAGTTCGAGTTTCTGGGGGAAATTGGGATGAGTTCGCAGGACAATACCGCCGACGGAGCCGCTGAGGCCGAAGAGCGGGATTTCATCGCGGAGGTCGAGAGTGGACCGCGCAGCCCGACGAGCAAAATCGCCGTCGGCGTCATCACTTTACTCTGTGTGATCTGGTCGCTGTTCCAGCTCTGGATCGCCGAGAACCCCATCAACTCGCAGCTCGCCCGATCCTGGCATCTGGGTTTCGCGCTGGCCCTCGTATTCCTGGCGTTCCCCGCCTACGACTATCGCAACCCGCCGCTCTGGGCGCGGACCGTGCACCGTATCCTGCCGTTCATGCGACCGAAGCGTTCGAACCGGGAGTTCATTCCCGTCCTCGACATCGTGCTGGCGCTCATCGCCGCCGGATCGTCGCTGTTCATCGTGGTCTTCCAGAAGGAAATCCAGCTGCTCGGCGGTATCGGCAATACCCGCGAAGTGATTATGGGCTCGATCCTGATCATCATGCTGCTGGAGGCGGCGCGCCGGTCGCTCGGCGTGGCGCTCAGCACCATCTGTATCGTCTTCATCGTCTACGCGTTCGTGGGCAGCGAGCCGTGGGTTCCCGACCTGCTGCGCTATCGCGGCACGACCTTCGAATTCTTCGTCTCCGAGATGTATCTGACCGACACCAGCATCTTCGGTGTGCCGCTCGGCGTCTCGACCAGCTTCGTCTTCCTGTTCGTGCTGTTCGGTGCGTTGCTCGACCGGGCCGGCGCGGGAAAATACTTCATCGATGTCGCCTTTTCGGGCCTCGGCCACAAGATCGGCGGACCGGCGAAGGCCGCCGTCGTCGCATCCGGCCTGTCGGGCCTGGTCTCGGGCTCGTCGATCGCCAACGTGGTGACCACCGGTACCTTCACCATTCCCCTGATGAAGAAGGTCGGCCTGCCGGCCTACAAGGCGGGCGCCGTCGAGGTTGCGGCGTCGACCAACGGGCAGCTGATGCCGCCGATCATGGGTGCGGCCGCCTTCATCATGGCCGACATCATCGGCATTCCGTATCTCGATGTCGTGCGCGCGGCGCTGTTTCCGGCGATCATCTCCTATCTCGCGCTGTTCTATGTGGTGCATCTGGAGGCTTTGAAGCTCGGCCTTAAGCCGCTCTCGAAGAGCGAATTGCCGCCGATGCTCAAGACCCTCGTCAACGGCAGCCATTACCTGATCCCGCTCGGGGTATTGATCTATTTCCTGGTGATTCAGAAACGCTCACCGATCTTCTCGGCCCTCACGGCCATCGAGGCGCTGGCCGTTCTGATGGTCATCCAGCGTCCGATCATCGCCTACCTGGCGCTCGGTGCGCACAAGAAGGCCGGTAGCCTGGATCCCGCCACAAAGATCGGGGCGATCCTTGGTGCCGCGTTCCTCGACGGCCTGAGAGATATCTGGGAAGGCCTCGTGGGCGGCGCACGCTCCATGATGAGCGTCGGTGTCGCCACGGCGGCGGCCGGCATCATCGTCGGCGTGGTCAGCACGACGGGCCTGACCGGCCGGTTCGTGAACCTGATCGGCACCATTTCGGGCGGCAATGTCTCCGTGATGCTCGTCCTGACGGCGATCACCAGCATGATCCTGGGTATGGGGTTGCCGACCACGGCGAACTACATCCTGATGGCGACCCTGACCGCGCCGGTCATCGTTGAGCTTGGTGGTGACGCCGGGCTGATCTTCCCGTTGATCGCGGCCCATCTGTTCGTGTTCTACTTCGGCATCCTGGCCGACGACACGCCGCCGGTCGGGCTGGCGGCCTATGCTGCAGCTGCCATCGCCAAGTCGGACCCGATCAAGACGGGCATCCAGGGCTTCACCTACGATATGCGGACGGCCATCCTGCCTTTCGTCTTCCTGTTCAACACCGAGTTGCTGATGATCTCGGGCCTCGCGCCGAATGGCGACATCATCTGGATCGACAACATCTTCAGCCTTGTCTGGGTGTTCGGGGTCGCGTTGGTCGCGATGTTTGCCTTCGCAGGGTTCATGCAGGGCTATTTCGCCGACAAATGTAACTGGGTCGAACGCATAATCCTGCTGGCACTCGCGATCGGGATGTTCCGCCCGGCGCTCATCACCGACGAGATCGGCGTGCAACGCGAGATCGTCCAGGGCATCGGCGTGGCAGTTTGGATCCTGATGTATCTCTATCAGAAACGCCGTTTGAAGGGCCGGGGCGAAGGCGCCGCGACCGCTGCGGCATAAGGGGGCAGCATGTATAAGCATATCCTACTGCCGGTCGATCTCGAGGCCGCTGCCTCTTCGGCGCAGGCCATCGAGGCCGCTGTGGCCCAGGCCCAGACGTCGGGTGCGACCCTGCACGTGATGACGGTGGTGCCGGATTACGGCATGAGCGTTGTCGGCTCGTTCTTCCCCGACGATTTCGCGGAGAAGGCGCTCACCGAAACCGCGAAGCAGCTGGCTGCCTATGTGGCTGCCAATGTGCCGGCCGGCGTCACGGTGCAGCAGATCGTCGCCCATGGCCGGATTTATGACGAAATCATCAAGGCGGCGGACAGCACCGGTGCCGATCTGATCGTGATTTCGGCCCATCGGCCGGACGTCAGCGATTACCTCCTCGGCTCCAACGCCGCGCGGGTCGCCCGCCACGCGAAGAAGTCGGTGTTGATCATCCGCTAGCGCGGCGATGCCGGAAAACGGTTCCTTCGACTATGTGATTGTCGGCGCGGGCAGTGCGGGCTGCGTGCTGGCCAACCGCCTGACCGAGGACGGGCGCCACCGCGTCCTGCTGCTGGAGGCGGGCGGGCGCGACACCAATCCGTGGCTTCACATCCCGCTCGGCTACGGCAAGGTCTTCGACGATCCCAAGGTGAACTGGTGTTACGCGACGGAGCCGGACCCGACCTGCGGCAACCGGCGGATCGTGCAGCCGCGCGGCAAGGTGCTGGGCGGCTCCAGCTCGATCAACGGGATGGTCTATATCCGCGGGAACGCCGCCGACTATGATCACTGGCGCCAGCTCGGCAACACGGGCTGGAGCTATGACGACGTGCTGCCGTATTTCCGGAAACTGGAGGATAACCCGCGTGGCGCGGACGAATTCCACGGCACGGGTGGGCCTCAGGTGGTGTCCGAGCAGCGCGACTTCCATCCCCTGGGGCGTGCGCATCTCGAGGCGGCGGTCCAGGCGGGCTATCCGCTCAATCCCGACTTCAACGGCGCGCAGCAGGAAGGCTTCGGACGCTATCAGGTGACCCAGCGGACCGGGCGGCGCTGGTCGACCGCGCGCGGCTATCTGCGCCCGGCGCGCAAGCGCGCGAACCTGACGGTCGAGACGGGTGCGTTTGCCAACCGGGTGCTGTTCGAGGGGCGGCGTGCCGTGGGGGTCGAGTATCAGGTCGGCGACGAGACACGAATTGTCCGGCCGAATGCGGAAGTCATCCTGGCACTCGGGGCGTTCAACTCGCCGCAGCTGCTGCAGCTCTCCGGGGTCGGCCCCGCCGCATTGCTGCGCGAACACGGCATCGATGTGGTGGCCGACATGCCCGGGGTCGGCGCGGGCATGCAGGACCATTACCTCATCCGCATGGTCTACCGGTGCAAGCAGCCGGTCACACTCAACGATGTGATGCAGAGCCGGGTGCGCTCGGTCGGGACCCTGCTGCGTTACGCCCTGTTTCGCCGCGGCATGATGGCGATGGCCGCGGTGCCGACCGGCGGGTTCTTTCGCAGTGATCCGAGCCGCGACACGCCGGATCTGCAGCATCACATCGTGCTGTACTCAAACGGCGGCGCCACGGGCAAACATGGTTCGACACTGCACGAATTCTCCGGGCTGTCGGCGACGATCATCATGCTGCGCCCCGAGAGCCGCGGGGCCGTCGAGATCGGGTCGGCCGATCCGCGGGATGCACCGCTGATCAAGAGCCGGTATCTCTCGGCCGAGAATGACAGCCGCGCCCTGATGCGCGGCGTGCGCGCGGTGCAGGAGATCATGCGACAGCCGGCCCTGGAGCCCTTCGTCGGCGAGGCGATCGAGCCCGGCGCCGACGTGGTGACCGACGACGACGTGATCGCCTATCTGCGCAACTTCGGGAACACGGGCTTTCACCCGACGAGCACGTGTCGCATGGGGGTGGACGAGACCGCCGTGGTCGACCCGCGTCTGCGCGTGCATGGCATCGACGGGCTGCGGGTGGTGGATGCCTCGATCATGCCGGCGGTGCCCAGCGGCAACACGAACGCGCCGACGATCATGCTCGCGGAGAAGGCGTCCGACATGATCCTGGAGGATGCGCGGGGCGCCTAATCTCTTAGGCGTCATGGCCGGGCTCGACCCGGTTGTCTCTTGTGTGCAATTGGGGTTTGGCGACGGAGATGCCCGGATCAAGTCCGGGCATGACGGTGCTGCGGGATTGTAGGTGGTGCCGCGGTCCAGGCTTGTGGCGGGTGTTGCCGCGAAACCTCGTTTCCAGTGTTTGCAAAGCCGCACCGGGCGTTGTATGAAATCCGCCGTCGGGAAGTAGCTCAGCCTGGTAGAGCACTACGTTCGGGACGTAGGGGCCGGAGGTTCGAATCCTCTCTTCCCGACCAATTTTCTACAATTCCAACTCCACAGATTGTCAGTCCCGCCATTCCGGCGCGGCGACGGGCGTCCAGCAGCTTTTCGCAGGTTAACGCGCTGTCTACGGCGGCGTCAGGAAGCCGTACTACGATAAAAAGTTAAGCTATGCAGACACTCTGTCCTGCTTGTTCCACATCCTTGGTTGATATTGATCCCAAGATTCTACACCCACCTGAATTCAATGTGAATCGGTCATTCAGTGGCACAAATTTGGTACAAGGATTGTCGGCTCTGTGGGTGTTGTCGTTGGATGCCCAGCCATCTCTGGATGGGACGACAAACCGCTGAGGTGGGGGGACAAAATTGACTGTCATTAACCGATTTATAAATAGGGCCGGTCATTTTTAAGTCAGTGTAACAATTATCATTCTGCGAAAAAGGTATCCGCCACCAAAAGCACCTTCTCCACTGATCAAAAATCGGCGACCCCGCCAAAAAATCACAGCCCACACCAAAATATATAGATATATGCCAGCTGGCTTACTCAGCCAGATTTGAGGGCGTGTTCATCATTGCCCATTAGTTGGCATTCTTAACGACAATTGAAACCCGAAGCATCTGCCTTGGCGACGCAGCTAATCGGAGGCTTTGAAGGCCACATCGATGCCTGATCTAAATTATCACTACATCCTGACAGGGAGAGAAGTCCGATAGCGATGATGGTGGCGGAGATCAGGCGCATGTTGGGTCAGCAGCCTTTA
>ENA-OREN01001380-OREN01001380.1-marine-metagenome-genome-assembly--contig:-NODE-1380-length-28751-cov-5.733452_pt1 | contig 28751 bp, 27 predicted proteins | sample MGYA00248624_ERZ508555 | MGnify/ENA primary metagenome ERZ508555 (study PRJEB26222, sample SAMN06267773) | marine metagenome | isolation source: Saanich Inlet, British Columbia, Canada | place...
GCTCCAGTAAAAAAAGCTGATAATAAGAATCCAGCTAAAAAGACTGACAATAAAGCTCCAGTAAAAAAAGCTGATAATAAGAATCCAGCTAAAAAGACTGACAATAAAGCTCCAGTAAAAAAAGCTGATAAAAAATTACCACAAAGTAATAAACAAGATCAAACAACAAGAGAAAAAGATAACAAAAAAAATAATGAGCCAACTAAAGCATCAAAGAAAGAGCCTTTATCGAAAAACAATAATGCAGATAATCAAAGAGTATTGCCTTGGGAAGACATCATTCCTCCCAAATCATAATCTTTCTTCAAGGTAATTTAGTAAGCCATCACTAGCCTCATCAAGGAGATCCAAAACTAATTCAAAACCATTAGTTTTTCCATAATATGGATCTGGTACTTCAGTCCATTCATTTTGTTTTGAAAAGTCTAAAAAAAGATAAAGTTTCTCTTTTTCTTTATGATTCATCATTGATTGTATTTGCATAATATTCATTTCATCCATGGCTAGAATTAAGTTAAATGCTGAAAAATCATATGTTGTAATAACTCTTGATCTTTGTGAGGAAATGTCAATACCTCTTTTTAACGCTGCCTCTTGAGATCTATTATCTGGCTCTTGTCCTTGATGATAGTCATGAGTAGCACATGAATCAATAAAAATGTCTTCGCTTAATTTTCTTTCTATTACCTTATGCCTAAGAACACCCTCAGCTGATGGAGATCGACATATATTCCCCATACAAACAAATAAAACCTTAAATTTATACTCAGTCTCTGAAATCATATTAAAGTGACTGAAATATTCTACGAACTGCTTCTAAATCTTCGATTGTGTCAACATCTGGGCCAGGGATTTTTTCCGCTTCATCAACTATAATATTCATGCCAAGGTCAAAAGCTCTTAGCTGCTCTAGCTTATACTTAATTTCATTTTCAGAAGGTTCTCCATTGCTAAACACCTTAAGAGAATTCCTCGTATATGCATAAATACCAATGTGTCTCCAAAACTTTCGTTTCTCATCTTTATGATTATTAACTGTGCGTTTAAAAGAAATTGCTTGTTTCGTTGACGGAATAAAGTCAACCTTAACAACATTAGGATCTTCTATATCCTTTTCTTCTATAATAAGTGTTGCAAGTGTTGCAAGATTCAATCCAGGTGTCTCAATAATCATTTTAGCAAGTTGATCTATATTCTCATGCGGCATTAAAGGATTGTCACCTTGTAAGTTTACAATTACTTGATCATCATCCCAGTTTTCATAATTAGCAATCTCATTAATTCGATCTGTCCCTGACTGATGAGTTGAATCTGTCATTATTGTTTTAGCATTAAAATCTTTAGTAATGTCCATAATAATTTGACTATCTGTAGCAATGATTACATCTTTAGCTGATGATTTTATAGCTGCATCATAAACTCTTTGAATTAAGGTCTTTCCTTGAATATCAACCACAGGTTTGCCAGGTAACCTTATTGATTCATACCTAGCTGGAATAACAATTACATAATCTAAACTCATGATTTATTTTCAATAACCTCATTTAGAAGTGAGTCAATCTTGGACCCTTCCATTATTTCTATTATAGGATCCAGAAGCCATGTATTGTCTTCCACCCTTCCTTGATACTTTACATAATCCTTGGGAGTTATAAATAAAGGAATCGTTTTAATATTTTGTATCGTCTCTAAATCAATCTCTCCGTGATCCTCAGTTATAACTGGTGTTACATTTAGACCTTTTTTCTTGAGCTCTGAATATAATTTCTCCGGATTGCCTATGCCTGCTAGGACCTGAACTTCTGTATCTGAAAATTCATTAATTAGCATTACTTGATTCCCATTTATTTCTCTTACCTCTTCATTGATTAAGTGAAAATACTCAATTTGATAATTTGCCAATAAGGGTTCTTCTTTTATCGATTCTTCTGAACCATTAACCATTAATAAATCAACTGTAGAAATTCTTGCAATGTGTTCTCTAAGTGGACCAGCAGGTAACATCAAATTATTTCCAAATAACCGAGTACCATCGATGACTAATATTTCTAAGTCTCTATCCAAAGCATAGTGTTGCAATCCATCATCACAAATAATGATATCAACACCCTTCTCTTTTAAGAGCTTTGCAGCTTTTATCTTATTCTTACATACACAGACCATTGCTTTAGATTCTTGAGCCAAATAGACAGCCTCGTCTCCATATTCAGTAGCAGAATGGTCTGAATGGATAATAGTTGGCTCCTGTCTTTTCTTTTTGCCCTTATAACCTCGTGAAATGATCCCAACTTTCTGATTCTTTTTACTTAACTCTTCACTCAACCAAAGTGTGATAGGAGTTTTGCCTGTGCCTCCGGTTGTAATATTACCAACGATAATTATTGGAATACCTACATTGATTGTCTTGAGAAAACCAGTTTTATAGAAGAATCTTCTTAAATAGACTATGCATTGATAAAAAATAGATAATATCCTTAAGATTATTGGTGGCCTTAATCCCTGATACCAAATTGAATTTAGAAATTTATGACTAAACTTTCTCATTAAACTGTAATTTATGTAGTAGTGCATACTCTGAATTATTTCTGATCAATTCATTATGAGTCCCTATCTCTTTGATCTGTCCTTCTGAAAGCACACATATTCGATCTGCTTTTTCAATTGTGGAAAGACGATGGGCAATAACCAATGTTGTTCTATTCTTCATTAGGTTCTCTAGTGCTTCTTGAATGTATTTCTCTGATTCTGAATCCAAAGATGATGTGGCTTCATCAAGAATTAGTATTGGTGTATTTTTTAATAATGCTCTAGCAATAGCTATTCTTTGTCTTTGACCGCCAGACAAAAGAACGCCTTGGTCCCCTACCTTTGTATCAAGTCCATTTGGTAGTTTTTCTATAAACTCATTTAAATGGGCAGCATTGATTGCTTTATCTATCTCTTCGCTTGAATAATTTCCATATGCAATATTATTTATAATTGTGTCATTAAAGAGCGTAACTTCTTGCGTCACAACACTGATATTAGCCCTTAATGAGGAAAGTGAATACTCTTCTATACTTTGATCATCAATGGCTAGAAAACCACTAGAGACGTCATAGAATCTAGGTAAAAGATTAACCAATGTAGTTTTACCGCTTCCTGATTTACCTACAATAGCTACAGTCTCTCCAGAGTTAATGCATAAATTAATATTTTTGAGTGTTGGCCCATATTCTGGATTGTATGAGAAAGTTATATCTCTATATTCAATTGAACCTTTTAGAATTCCAGCTTCTTGCTGTCCCTTATCTTTCTCATTGTTTTCATCAATTAATATAAATATACTTGATGCAGCTGCAACTCCTTTCTGAATCATGGCATTAACATTGGTCAATCTTTTTAGTGGCGTCATCAACAAAACCATTGCTGTAATAAAACCACTAAAGTCTCCGACACTCATATTACTTCTTACCTCATCTGTTGTTGCCACAAAAACGACACCCGCTACGCCGAGTGATGCTATAAAAATAGTTAAAGCATCGCCAATAGCCTTAGTTGATAAAAGTTTAGTATTATGTTTTCTATTATTTTCATTAATAACTGAGAATTTCTCATTTTCAAAATCCTGTCCATTGAATATTTTTATAATTCTATGATTCTGTAATGTTTCCTTAATAGCATGTGTAACATCCCCCATTGAGTCTTGAATTCTTTCGCTATACCTTCTAAATAACTTGCTCAAAGACCAAACAAGTAAAGCAATGATGGGTGCTGCCATAAACATGATCTTTGCTAACGTAGGACTGAGGTAAACCATATAAATAGTTAAAACGATGATAGTCAATGTATCTCTAATAAGAATTGTAATAATATTAGATGTTGATTCAGCAACTTGCTCTATATTAAACGTGACCTTTGAAAGCAACTCCGCGTTTGACTTTCTGTCTAAAAATATTGTTGGCAGATATAAAAACTTATTATAGATTTCAGCTCTTAGTGATTTGATAACCTGCCTACCAATCCAGGCAATATTGTAAGTTGAGAAAAATCCAGAAAGACCCCTAATAAAAAAAATAAAAATAACAATTAAAGGTAAATAATCCTTGATTTGATCTATACTTTTTGAGTTTTCTGTACCAGCAAAGCTATCGGTTAATGTTTTAATTAAAAAAGCAAAGCCAGTATCTGTAATAGCAAATATTAGCATGGCTAGTGCTCCAAAAGTAAACATCAACCAATAATGAGATGCGTATCTCAATAATCTTAAATAAGTTTTTAAACCGTCGTTCATGTCAAAATATTATACGCTACTTTGGTACCCTAGAAGCTTTTCTAAATATGAGGTAATTATGAAGATTATCTAATCCTTAATTGAGTAAATTTTATATATATTTTAACTTGCCTAATCGCAATTCAATCACAGTATCTAGTTTGTGAGCTAACTGATGATTATGCGTTACAACAATTAGACCAGAACCTGAGGTCTCATTGAGTTCAAGTAAACATTCAAAAACAGATTCTGCAGTTTCCGGATCAAGGTTACCCGTTGGCTCATCAGCTAAAATAATACTGGGTTTCCCAATCATTGCTCTAGCAACAGCAACTCTTTGACATTCTCCACCAGAAAGCTCAGAGGGCCTATGATCAAGTCTCTCGCCAAGACCTATTGCTGATAATAATATTTCGGCTGATTTCTTTGCCTTTGACATCCCTATTTTTCTCACAAGTAGAGGCATCATTGTGTTTTCAAGTGCAGTGAATTCAGCAATAAGATGATGAAATTGATAAATAAATCCAAAGCATTCATTTCTTAATTTGCTTGCGGCTTTATCGGATAAGGAAGATGTGTCACTGCCATCTATCTTAATGTTCCCAGAACTGGCTTGATCTAGCATCCCAATAATTTGAAGCAAAGTAGTTTTTCCACTTCCCGATGGTCCAATAATTCCTATCGTTTGTTTTTCATGAATATTTAAATTGATGCCATCAAGAACTTTTATTAGTTCAGAACCCTTCTTAAAAACTTTTTTAATATCCTTCAGTTCTAATAACACTTTTTGCATATCTAGTTGTCCATTTTTAATAATACTGCAGGATTTAGTTTCGATGCTCTATAAGATGGCAGCAATGATGAAATAACTGAAAGAAATAAAACCACTATGAATATCATCAGAACCTCCAACCAATCAATTCTTGTAGGTATCTCATTAAGAAAATATATTTCTGCTTGATACAAGGATACACCAAACATTTTCTCTATGAATTGAATCAGCACAGTTAAATTAAGTGTAATAACCACGCCTAAAAAAATACCAATGATGGAACCTAAGGTCCCTAAAGTTAAACCAATTGAAAAAAATATTCTGAAAATACCAGATTGATTTACCCCCATGGTCCTAATAATACCAATGGTAGATCGTCTCTGTCTGATCATCATGATTAGTGTTGAAACAATATTAAATGAGGCAACACAAAGAATGATAAGTAACACCATGAATATTATTTTTTTTGTTAACTCTAGAGATCTAAAGAAATTGGGATTTTGTTTTGACCAATCACTAACTAAATAGCCTCCATTGGATTCCAATGCGATATTCCTTATTTCATATCTAGCTATATCAGGATTATTAAACTCAATGTCATAGCCATCTATTTGATTCTTTAATTGAAGAAATATTTGTGCATCAAGAATATTTATTAAAACTAAATTTTGATCAAAACTAAAGATGCCTGATTGGAATATTCCAGTAATATTGAATTTTTTTAATCTGGGTAAGTTTCCAAATGGAGTCAATGCATTATCTTGGGTCATTAATGTAATGCTATCCCCTATTTTGACATTCAATTGGTTTGCAAGACCATTTCCAATAACGACATTGTAATCTCCTTTCTTCAAAGTGTATAAATCGCCTTCTGTAATTAGATTAGAAACTTTCTTAGGCAGACCATTATCAACAGGAGAGATGGCTTTTAACTGCACAGCAGAAAACTGATCCTTGCCAATTACTATGATTTCGCGATTAATAAATACTGAAAAGGATTTAACATTGGAATTGTTCTTGAGAACCAAAGGCAATATTTCCTTGTCTTGAGATGCTTGAGTATAAGTAATTGAGGCATGAGGCAATAAATTTAAAATTCTCTCTTTTACCTCAATCTGAAAACCGTTCATCACTGACATTACAGTGATAATAACTGCAACACCTAAGCTAATACCCAGCATACTGAAAATAGATGCATTGGATAGAATAAATGCTCCAGATTTTCCTTTTAAAAAAGATTTTAAAACTGCGTACTCATATCCTTTACTAATCATCTTTACTAACCGTTATGAAAACGAGTAATGTTTGCCGGATCTTGTTTTCCTGCCTTGATGGAAGGAATTAAACAAGCAAACATACTCAAAATAATTGCTGAGGAACATATAATGCCAATCTCTTTGGTTTTTATTAGATATGGCATCGAATCAATGTAATAAAGTCCTGATGGAAACAAGTTTAGATTGAATAAATAGTCCAATACTCGTTCTAATTGATCAAGATTCAAAAGTGTAATAATTCCAAACAAACAACCAAAGAAGATGCCAGTAAGAACATTCAGCATTCCTTGGAAAAAGAAGATATGAGAGATGTCTAATGAATTGAAACCTATGGTTTTAAGTACTGCAATCTCTTTCTTCTTTGAATCAATTGACATTGATAGCATTACAATCACATTGAACATGGCTATGATAACAATAAGAAAGAGTAAGGAACTCATTGTCATTTTTTCTATATTGATTGCACTAAATAGTACTGAATTATCTACAGTCCAATCTGATATTCTATAATCTTCTCCATCAAGCATGACTCTGAGCATAGTTGAGATCCTCTTGGCTTGATAAATGTCAAACAAATCGATTGATATTTTTTTTGCAAATTGATTGGATTTTACTAATTCATAAGCATCCTCTTCATTTATAAGAATGAGAGATGCATCATACTGTCGCAAACCGTAAACTAGTATTTCTTTAATTTCAAAAGTTTGATTATTTGAAAATGAAACCTTACCTTTTTTACTGACACTAGGAATGGTCAAAGAAATCCTATCGCCTAGTATAAGATTCATGCTTTGAGCCAGGCCTTCCCCTATAATCAATTCTGATCTATCAATAGAATTACTTTTAATTCTCTCAGTGGGATCGTCCATCTGGAGATTAGCGTTAAAGCTTTTAACCATAACGGCTGAGGTTTTTTTATTGGATTCAATAAGTCCCTTTGCCTGATAGTCTTGAGAGATTTTTTTAATTTCATCAATTTGCCTTAATCGTTCTATTAAATCATCACTATCGGATGCAGATTCCTTGATAGAAATAGTAATATGAGAATTGAGTTGTAAGATTCTTTGATGAATCTCAGATTCAAAACCGTTCATGACTGAGAGTACAATAATCACTGCTGCTATACCGATTGAGATAGCTATTATAGAGCTAAGAGTCACTATGGATATAAAGCGACTTTCTTCTTTTGATCTTAATAACCTATATGCAATAAATAATTTATTCCTCAAAGGTTTACCTCCACTATTAGCTGTTATTGAATATCATAATTAGTTTCTTAGCAAAGACGAAGAAAAAAAGAATTAATTTATGAAATAATACTCTGCTTAATGTCTATCTATGCGTATGAACGAAAATTATCAAACCATTCTTTTTGAAGGTGTTGCTTCTCAATTAAAGAGTAAGGCGAACTGTATTGGCCAACTTTATGGATCTGCAATGAGCTTGGCCATAGCAGAATGCTTAATAGAATCTAACAACATGATGGTTGTCATTACTCCAAATATAGAGGCGTCTGAAACTCTTTTAAATGAAATTAATTTCTTTAATCAAACTAATCAAGTTATAGAGGTACTTCCGGATCTAGAAATTCTACCCTATGATATTTCTCCTCCCAATATTGATACTGTTTCCAAACAATCGAACATTCTTTATAAATTGGCTCACAAAAAAATTGATCTTTTAATAGTTAGTGCCACCAATTTACTCTGGAGACTTCCTCCCAAAGAATACATTAATAATGGCAGCTTAGAACTCAATATTAATCAAGATTTTGATATTGATACTCTTAGGAATCAACTAACATCAAGCGGTTACAAAAGAGTATCGATGGTCAAAAATCCTGGAGATTTTACTATAAGAGGATCTTTAGTAGATTTATTTTCTCCTTCTTTAGATGATCCTCTTAGAGTTGACTTTAGCGATGACATTATTGAATCTTTAAGAATTTTTGATTCTGAGAATCAACTTACATTAAGAAAAATTGATCAGGCAATGATCATCCCTGCTAATCATTACCCAAATAACTCTGAAGCATCTGATATCTTTAAAGAAAATATGAGAAATAGTTTTGTGGGCAATCAAATGGATTGGCCGTTGTACAATTTTATAGAAACTGATGCCGCTTCATATGGTGTACATAACTACATTCCATTATTTTTTGAATCAATGAATTCCATTTGGGATTATGTTGAAGACAATGCTCATATTTATTGCATGAGTGAATCCATTGAATCAATAAGAGTTCATCAAAAACTAATAGAAGAGAGGTATGAGAGTGTAAAAGAAAACGATCAACCCATGATGAAACCTAATGATTTATTCATAAACTCTAATGCACAAATTGAAATTATTAAAAGCAAAGAGCCCGTAACATTACAATCAGTAAAATTTAGACTGAATAAGAAAAAAACAATTATTAACTTAGAAACACTGCCCATCTTATCTCAGAGTAAAAGTGACCATAATGCCTATAAAGAAATAATTGAAGAGTTAGTGGCTAAAAACGACTTAAAGAAAATACTAATTTCAGCACCGACTGAGAATAGAAAATCAATGATTATTAACCATATTAAAAATCATTCCAGTAGCATTGGTGAAGTTGAATCATGGGAAGATTTTTTAAATCAAGATGCGATGTTCAGCATTACTAAAAGATCAATCAGTGAAAGTTTCTATATTGAGAACAGGAAAATAGCTGTCGTTGGGGAAATAGATTTATTTGGTCGAACAACCAGAACTAGGATAACTCGCAATAGAAATTCAAAAGATCCTGAGGCAATTTTAGAAAGCCTAAAAGATCTAGATGTTGGCTCTCTAGTAGTTCATAAAGATCATGGCATTGGAAAGTACAATGGCTTAACAAAACTGATTATTGATGATGTGGAGTCTGAATTTCTTTCACTATCATATGCAAAAGGCGATTTACTTCAAGTACCTGTAACTCTTATGGACCAAGTTTCAAGGTATATTGGAGAAAGCTCTGATGAAAGTATTTTAAGTAATTTAGGCAGTGATCAATGGATTAAAATATGCAAAAAAACAAAAGATCAAGCTCATGATGTAGCGGCAGAATTACTGGATATCTATGCAAAAAGATCTTTAGTTCTTGGAAAAAGTCAGGTGGTTGACTCCAATGATTATGCAAAATTCTGTGAAGGTTTTGAATACGTTTTAACAAGAGATCAATCAAAAGTGATCGAAGAAGTATTAGATGATCTTGCCTCAAGCAACTCAATGGATCGATTGGTTTGTGGAGACGTTGGCTTTGGAAAAACAGAAGTTGCCATGAGGGCTGCTTTTACTTCTGCAATCAATGGCTACCAAGTCGTGATCCTAGTTCCAACAACAATATTGGCACAACAACATTATGAAACCTTCTCAGAACGATTCTCCGATTGGCCAATCAATATAAACTTAATGACAAGAGCTCAAACTAAAAAATCTAAAGATCTACTTACTGAGAATATAAGAAATGGTACAGCCGATATTATTATTGGAACCCATGGAGTACTCTCAGAAAATATAAAGTATAAGAATCTTAGTCTGGTAATCGTTGATGAAGAGCATCGATTTGGCGTAAGACAAAAAGAGAAACTTAAAAAAATAAAAGAGAATATTGACTATCTAGCACTGACTGCAACACCGATTCCAAGAACATTGAATATGGCAATAGGTGAATTAAAAGACATTTCAATGATCACCACTCCACCTGAAAGTAGAATGCCAGTAAAAACCTACTTGAGTCAATGGGAAAATAGCTTGATAAGAGAAGCGTGCCAAAGGGAGATCAATAGAGGTGGTCAAATTCTATTTGTGCACAATAGAATTGAAGACATAAATAACGTTGCTGAAAACATTAGAAAAATCATACCGACCATTTCCATTGGTATTGCACATGGTCAAATGAAAGAAAAAGCATTGGAAAAAATTATGATGCAGTTCTATAGCAATCAGTTTGATCTTTTATTGGCTACATCAATAATAGAAAGTGGCCTTGATATACCGAATGCCAATACAATCATTATCAATAAAGCTGATAGATTTGGATTAGCACAATTACATCAACTCAGAGGACGTGTTGGAAGATCTGAGAGACAATCTTATGCATACCTTCTCATTCCTCCAAAGCATAAATTAACACCCCAAGGTGAGAAAAGGTTACAGGCTATTGAAGCAATTGAGGATTTAGGTGTAGGTTTTATTTTAGCAACTCATGATTTGGAAATAAGAGGAGCAGGAGAAATACTAGGCGATGAACAAAGTGGACAAATTCAAAAGATAGGTTTTACTTTGTACAAAGACATACTAGAACAAACAATAAAAACAATGAGAAGTGATGATTGCAATCAAGTGATTGACAATTTCTCAACTGATATTAATCTGAATATTCCAGCCTTGATCAATGAAGAATACATGCCTGATGTACATTTAAGATTGACTATGTATAAGAGAATTTCATCAACTTTTGATAATAAAGATCTAAATAAAATAAAAAGTGAATTACTCGACCGCTTTGGTAATCTTCCGGAATACACTGAAAACTTAATTGCATTAACAAAAATGAGAAACAACGCTAAAACCATAGGTATTGAAAAAATTAGAGTTGATAAAAAATATGGAAGGTTTTATTTCAATCCCACTTCAACAATTGACGCACAGTTATTAATTAACTTAATTCAAGAGAAAACTGAATATAAGCTCTACCCAGATCAATCTTTGGGTTTTAGTGGTGATTTTGAAGATACAGCAGACCGGTTTAAAAAAGTTAAATCAATTATAAACTATCTAGCAAATGGTTGAGTTTTAGAGTTAATTCTCTAAATGAGTGCTTAATCATTCCTTTATTTATACTTTTGCATCTTAAAGTATTAATTTTTGCACTCATCTCACTTTCATTAATATTGAGATCTAAGTTATCAAGTAAATCAGACATTTGTAATTCCATATTACAAACCAAAACAAAGTCGCATCCTGCTGATAAAGCATGATTTATTTTTTCATCCATATTAAGTTCAGTATTTACAGCTTTCATCATTAAGTCATCGGAGAAGATTAATCCATTAAACCCAAGCTCTTGTCTTAATGTAGTTTTTAGCCAGTATTTAGAAAAAGTAGTTATGTTCTCATCTATAAGCGGATAGTGAATGTGTGCTGTCATAATTGCATCAAGATGCTTATTCATCAAATATACATAGGGTTTGATATCATTTATTAATTCATTCATCCCCCTATCATCAATAGGCATTTCTGTATGTGAATCCAGTATCACTCCACCATGTCCAGGAAAATGCTTTCCAATGGATGGCATGCCGGATAATTTAAGTCCATCAATATAAGAAGAGGCTAGCTCTGAAATAACATTTGGATCCGAATGAAAAGATCGATCACCAATGATTTTTGAGTAGCCATAATCTATATCTAAAACAGGAGCAAAACTAAAATCAATGCCCATCTCAGACAATTCTAAGCTCATTATTTGTCCAGCTAATAATGCTGACTCCTGACCTTTTGAACGAGATTGATCATAAAGCTTGCCTATGGTTCGTAATGATGGAAGGCGATAAAAATCATTTATAAATCTTTGGACACGCCCTCCTTCTTGGTCCACAGAAACAATTAGTTCTGGTGATTTAATATCTTTTATGGAATTGATAAGTTCTTTCAGTTGTTTTTTATCCACATAGTTTCTAGAAAAAAGAATAACCCCGCCCACATAATTACTATTTAGATTTTTCCTGTCATTTTTTGAAAGGATTACTCCATCAATTGAAATAAATAAGGGACCTAGATTCATTTTATATCTTATTGAATTAGAACTGGCGTACCAATGTCTACAAGATCAAATAGTTCTATAACATCATCATTATTCATATTAATACAGCCCTTGGAACGAGGGATATTAAGCGAAAACTCATCCGGTATGCCATGAATATAAATATACCTTTGCATGGTATCCACATTACCCAATCTATTTTTTCCTTTTTCAATACCACTCAACCATAGAATTCTAGTAAGAATCCAATCATTATTTTTATCATTGTGTCTGTTTTTTGAGAACACTTCACCCGTCGCCCTTCTGGATTTGAATATCTCGCCTCTGCTTGCATTGGTACCTATTTTTGCTCTAATAATATGTTTACCACGGGGAGTGCAATAACTATTTTTTTCCTCGCCTGGGCCTAGTTTAGCGGTAGAGACGGGGTAGGTAATGTCTTCTTTATGTGAATTCAAGCTCAGTGATTGATCAGCTATGGATACAAAAATACTAGGCATAATTAGTCAGATGAATTCATCTCCATGGCAAAAGTATTTAAAGCTTCGTTGTCTAGTGATTTAAGATATTGTTTGAGAGTAGTATTCTTTTTATCAAAATCATTCTCTGAAATTGTTCCAGTTATAAACTCAAAGTGAGTGTATACCAGATAAGTGTTTAGAACATCAATTGTACAATAATCTGTTATTTCATTTATATTGCCATCCAAATACAAACCCCACACTTCAGAACCTGAAGATAATTTCTTTCCCGGTAGATTCAAACCCTTAGCAATGGTATCTAGGCTCGATATATTTCTAATATTATGATTGGATAAAATATCTTTTAGATCAATATGTTTAATGAAGTCTATATTTGGGTATTTTAAAAGAGAATTTCTAGTTAAGTTTTTAAGACTTCTGCAATTCAAAACGGGTAGATCAAACATCTTGCCATTCCATGATATTAAGGCATCTGATTCTTCAAATAATTTAAACAAATCAATCAAGATAGATTTTTCATTATAAGATCCATCCACGTTATAAGACTGAATACTTAAGTTTTCCGAATCATCAATTAATATCGAGACTGCAATAATTTGATGCAAATCATAAGGCAAGAATTCACTGCCATTTCTTTGATGCTGCTGAAAAAACATTGATTTACCTACATCTTCATCACTCAATCCATCTAGATTAAGATACTTCCTTCCAAAATCCAGATCCGGTATGGTTTCTATGTCAAAGACCAAGTTCTTCAATTACTTTCCCTCCAAAACAACAAAAGCAATAGATAGTGGAGGTTCATCGCTAAAACTAACATGTGACTTATCAATGCCTTCACTATTGAAAAGTGATTGCATTTTTTGTGATAGAACTAATTTAGGTTTCCCTGAATCCAATCTAATAAAGCCAAAATCTTTCAAGGTAATGCCTTTAGAAAAACCAGTACCAAAAGCTTTAGCTGCCGCTTCTTTTCCAGCAAAACGATTGGCTATAAAATGAACTGGATTTTTTTCTTGATTCAATAATTTCATTTCTTCTGGATGTAAGATTTTTTGAGCTAATCGATCTCCATACTTATCATGTATATTCTGAATACGATCTATATTAACCATATCAACCCCAATGCCATAAAGATTCACTTTCGCGCCTCAATCATAATGGTTTTCATGGTTTTTACAGCTTCAGCTATTCCTATATCTAAAGATTTTGCAATAATTGAATGACCAATATTCAATTCTTGTATTTCATTAATTTCAGCTATTTCTTTCGTATTTTCATAATGCAATCCATGTCCAGCATTGACTCTAAGGCCAATCTTATGTGCATGCGTTGCACATTCTTTAATCCTATTTAACTCATACTTTTGATCTTCAGGATTAAGGCTATCCGCATAAGTACCTGTATGTATTTCCACTGCATCAGCTCCTGCTAATTGACTTGATTCAATTTGTTTAGGATCTGGATCTACAAAAAATGAAACTCTTATTCCTGATTTTTTCATTCGTTCTGTAGCTATAGATAAAGTATCCATTTGACTAAAAACATCCAAACCACCTTCTGTGGTTAATTCTTGTCTATTTTCAGGAACCAAACAGCAATCGTAGGGTTTAAGTTGACAGGCCATTGCAATCATTTCTTCCGTTAAGGCCATTTCAAAATTAACTCTAGTTTGAGTGACTCCTATCATTCTCTCAACATCGTGATCCTGAATGTGTCTCCGATCCTCCCTTAAATGAATAGTAATGCTATCGGCACCACTTTTTTCTGCTATCAATGCTATTTGCACTGGATCAGGATAATTATTACCCCTTGCTTGTCTTATTGTTGCAACATGATCGACATTAACACCGAGTAAGATATTTTCTTTTTGTTTCATAATAAGTTTTCCATTGACTACATGATATCTTAGAGTTTAATTGATTTGAATGATGAAACAATTTAATATTCATTTAGGATCCATAACTTCTCCTTCATGAACGCAAATGAAGTTAAAGCTGACTTTAGATCAATAAATCTTAAAATTGATTCTAAAAGAGAATTATGAATTATTTGAAAAGCTTTGCAACGGTCCATCCTGTAGATGGAATTAATGAAGATAGACTCGGAAAATGCCAAAGTCTTCTAGCTGGAAGATGGATTGATGACGTCAATTATTTTGATGATATTGTAGATCCCATAACTGGAAAACCTTTTTTGGATGTACCCAAGACAGAAGACATATCTGGGTTTATAAGCAATCTAGATCAATGTCCAAAAAGTGGTTTACACAACCCACTAAAGAATAACGATCGATACATTATGCTTGGTGATGTTTGCAGCAAGGCAGCACAAATTTTACGTGATGAAGAAGTAGAAACATTTTTTACCCTTCTGATACAAAGAGTAATGCCTAAAACATACAATCAATGCCTCGGTGAAGTAAGGGTTACCAGAACATTTTTAGAAAATTTTGCAGGTGATGGTGTTAGATTTTTGGGTCGTGGTTTTTCTAATCCTGGAGACTATACTGGACAAGAGTCATCCGGTTATCGTTGGCCATTTGGATCAGTAGTAATTATTACACCTTTTAACTTCCCTTTGGAAATCCCAGCATTGCAATTCTTGGGTGCTTTATTTATGGGAAATCGCCCACTGGTCAAACCCGATGAAAAAGTTGGTGTTGTTTTTGAACAGTTTTTAAGATTATTAATTTATTGTGGGCTTCCAAGCCAAGACTCAGACTTGATCTACTGCAATGGATCCACAATGGCTCAATTAATTAAGCAAGGCAAAGAAAAAATACGAATGATTCAATTTACTGGTTCATCGGATGTAGCGCATCAAATTATCCATGAAATGGATGGTAAAGTTAAGATTGAAGACGCAGGTTTTGATTGGAAGATTATCGGTCCAGATTATGACCCTAAATGGAGTGATTATGTAGCATGGCAATGCGATGAAGATGCATACAATGCATCGGGTCAAAAATGTTCAGCCCAAAGTATTCTTTTTATTCATGAAAATTGGCAAGATGATCTACTTCCAAAACTCAAAACACTAGCTGAACGAAGAAATCTTAATAACCTCAGTATAGGGCCAATTCTTACTTGGAATAATAAACAACTCTTCAATCATATTAATCAATTATTAGCCATACCTAACTCCCAATGTCTATTTGGTAATGAATCATTAGAGAATCATAGTATTCCATTGAATTATGGAGCAATAAAGCCAACAGCTATTCTAGTACCTATAGAGCAGTTAATGACAGAATATTTTGATTTAATCACCAGAGAGGTTTTCGGGCCAATTCAGGTTGTCATTTCTTATAATCTGGATACCTTGCCCATTGTGCTAAAAGGATTAGAACATATTCCACACAATTTATCGGCAGCTGTTGTTAGTAATGACGTTCATTTTCAACAAAGAATATTAGGCAACACAGTCAATGGAACAACTTATGTAGGAATGAGAGCGAGAACAACAGGCGCACCACAAAACCATTGGTTTGGACCTGCTGGTGATCCCCGAGCAGCAGGAATTGGAACTACTGAAGCAATTATTAATACATGGAGTGGTCATAGGGAAATCATAAAAGACATTGGTCCAATAGAGCCTGATTGGAATATACCGGAGACACAATAATGACTATTTCTAAACAACAGCATTTTATCGATAAAGAGTTGGACTTTGGACCTGACAACTACAAGCCCATACCAGTGGTTCTATCCAAAGCAAAAGGAGTTTGGGTTTGGGATGTTGATAACAATAAATATTTGGATATGATGTCTGCATATTCTGCAGTCAGCCATGGGCATTCACACCCTGAATTACTAAAAGTATTACATGAACAATCAAGTCGCCTGGCTCTTACTTCAAGAGCATTTTATACAGATACATTAGGCTCTTTTTTAGAAACAATTACTTCATTGAGTAATTTTGATATGGCTCTACCAATGAACTCAGGAGCGGAAGCTGTAGAAACTGCAATCAAGGCAGCAAGAAGATGGGGATATCGTTCTAAAAATATCAAGTCAGGCAAAGCTGAGATTATTGTTGCAGATGGTAATTTTCATGGTAGAACAACCACCATTATAAGTTTTTCCAGTTCACCCAATTCAAAAGAAGATTTCGGTCCACTTACACCAGGATTTATTTCCGTTGAGTTTGGATCAGCAAAGGCTATTAAAGAAATGATTAATGAAAATACTGCGGCTGTTTTAATTGAGCCCATTCAAGGCGAAGGTGGCATTATAGTACCGCCAGAAAACTATCTACCTGAAGTAAGAGAACTTTGCACAAAAAATAATGTCCTAATGATTCTTGATGAAGTGCAATCTGGCTTAGGAAGAACAGGCAAGATGTTTGCATTTGAACACTCAAATATCCAACCTGATGGTTTGATACTAGGGAAAGCATTGGGTGGTGGTTTTATGCCCGTATCATGCTTTTTATCTTCCAGCGAAGTAATGCAATGGTTAACACCAGGTTCTCATGGATCAACATTTGGAGGCAACCCTCTTGCTGCTGCAATTGGTAAAAGAGCTCTGGAATTACTCGAAGAAGAAAACTTAATAGAAAATAGTCGTGTGCTTGGTGAATATTTTAAAAATGCTCTCATTGAAATGAAGAGTGAAATAATTTTAGATGTTAGAGGTAAAGGTCTTTGGATTGGAGTGGAGATTGATTCAAACTATATCTCTGGTAAAGAATTATCTAATTTACTTCTTAAAAAAGGTATTTTATCAAAGGAAACACATGAAACTGTTATCCGATTTGCTCCCCCATTGGTAATCACAAAGAATGAAATTGATTGGGCTATTAATATTATAAAAGAAACTCTTAAAAATATTTCATCCTAATTGTGGATTAAATAATGTTGTCGCAATCAACCAATCATATTCTTTTAATTAAACCTGCAGAGTTCTATTGTAATGAACAAACGATTGAAACCAATCACTACCAAATACTTGATAAGAAGAAGACAAAGAAAGAAATGCTTCAAGAGGCCTTGCTAGAGTTTAAAGCATTCGAAAATAATCTTAAAAGAAATAAGATAAAAGTAACGACCTTAATGGGTCAAGTGGGTTGTCCTGATAATATTTTTCCAAACTGGGCTGTTAGCCACAATGATCAGACCATTGATCTATTTAGTATGCTCGGCAAAAATCGCAGACTTGAAAAATCAAAAAAACATATATCCTTTTTAAATCAGACGTATTCTACAAAAAATGACTACAGTGATTCTGAAAATGAATCCATATTTCTAGAAGGAACAAGCAGTCTGGTATTGGATCGTATTAATCATCTTGCTTATATGGGCATTTCAGGAAGATCAGATCCAGATCTTGCACAACAATGGTGTGATTCTAGAGGGTATAAACTGATAAAGTTTTCTACAAAAAGCCATACTGGTAATGCTATTTATCATACTGATGTGATGATGTATATTGGCACAGAACTTGCTGTGATTTGCTCAGAATGCATAGATAATAACACCAGAGAATTGGTATTAGAAAGCCTTCAATCCACACATCATATTATGGAGATCTCCAGTGAGCAATTAATTAGTTTTTGTGGAAATTGTATAGAGGTTTGTGATGAAAATAATGAATCACATCTGATTATGTCGTCAACAGCCTATCAAGGCTATAGCAAACAACAAAAGGAGGTGCTTTTAAAGTATTACAAAAGTATTATCCATTCGAAACTAGAATCCATTGAAAAATATGGTGGGGGTTCTGCCCGATGCATGATTATGGAATTATTCTAAATTCAATACCCTTCTGTACAGATCTGGATCGGTGTTGCCCTCAGTTGAAAAGAAAAGGACATTTGAACTTTCATTAAGATCAAGGTCTTTTTTAATATGACCGTAATCACTATTGCTGCATACCGTATGCAAAAAGCCAATTGGGACTGCTCCACTTTCACCTGAGACAATTTTTTGATCGCCTTCAATCGGTTGAGCACAGATCTGCATTCCTTTGAATGCAACATTATCATTGCATATAGCGAAATAATCACTTAGTTCTTTAATGATATTCCAAGCTAGTAAACTAGGCATACCACATGACAATCCTGCCATTATTGTATTAAGTTCTTCTGTTAAGTGAGGATTTCCATCGCCTATTTTGATGGAATTATAAAAACAAGCTGCTCCCTTAGGCTCAAGAATGATTAATGTAGGTTTTGGTTTTGACTGATTAAACATATTGATCAATATTGCAGCTGCAAAAGAACCAACACCAGCTTGTACAATCACATGAGTAGGCCAATCACTGTATTGATCCATTAATTCTGTCACCATAGTTGAGTAACCAACCATAATATTTTGTGGTACTTCCTCATAACCTTTCCATGAAGAGTCTTGTAACAATATCCAACTATTTTCCAATGCTTTATCCTCTGAAAGTGTCACAGTCTCATCATAATTAAAATCAGTTATTTCAGCTAACGCATTATTCTCAAGAACAGCATCTAACCTAATCTTAGAAGTCCCCTTGGGCATATAGATCATTGCCTTACATCCAAATTGCTTTGCACTCCATGCCACAGCTCTACCATGATTTCCATCAGTAGCTGTTGTGAATGTGAGATTCTTAATTTGGTCTGAATGTTTCTTGATAATCTCATAAGTTAAATTATTAAGATCCAATTTTAAATACTTAGCAATTTCCATTGCCATGGCATAACTCGCACCTAGAACCTTGAAGGCATTGAGGTTTAACCGATGACTTTCGTCTTTAACCAAACATTGATTGATACCGATTGATTTAGAAAAGTTTTTAAGCTGCCATAATGGTGTAGATTTGTAACCTGGTAGACTTTGATGAAAGTGGAATGCGGATTCGCTGCTCCAATCTAAATTAAAGTTATGATCTTTGAAAGGATTAGAAACGCAATCAATTTGATAGTTCAAAGTAACCTTCTATTTTGAAAACTGATTAGCTAACAAACAAAGTATTTCATACATCATCGTAGCACCCACAAGTGCTGTATTCCCTGTTGGATCACTAGGTGGTGCAACTTCAACTACATCGCCACCAATGAAATTCAATCCATTTAGACCCCTTAGAAATTGTTGTGCCTCCAAAGTGGTAATGCCTCCAACTTCAGGAGTGCCAGTACCAGGCGCATAAACAGGATCCAATCCATCCACATCAAAAGACAAATATACTGGACCATTACCTACGACTTTAATGGCTTCCTTTATTACTTCTTTAACACCCAGATCAGAAAATTCTTCAATGAAAATAACACGCATTCCAGTTGAAAGAGAAAAATCAATTCCATCTAAAAAATTTTGAGCGCCTCGAATACCAATTTGTATGGTTTTCTTAGGATCCAATAAGCCAGATTCGACTGCTGAACGAAACGGAGATCCATGATGAAATTTTGAGCCCCATATTTCTCCCCATGTATCAGTATGAGCATCTATATGTATCATTCCAATTGGATCGCCTTTGACTAGACCCTTGAATATTGGATAAGTTATAGAATGATCCCCTCCTGCACTCAATGGAATGACCCCTGCGCTCTGCAAACAACTGTAGAATTCAACAATATCATCATGGACAGACTGATGATCAAATGGCTTTGCAAAAGAAACATCTCCCACATCAGCAATATTAGCAATCTCATATGGATTAATTCTTGTGACATGATGTATATTCCTCATCATTGTCGATTGATTTCTTATTTCTCTAGGGCCATGCCTTGCACCAGCTCTATTGGTTACGCCTCCATCATATGGTACGCCAGCTAATGCTATATCCAATCCTTCTAAAGAATCAGCAAGTGGTGTTCTCATAAACGTGGGTATTCCTGAGTAACGTGGCTCTTGACTGGCAATGTATTCTTTTCCAGTAACGGGAGATTTATATTTTTTATCATTCATATATTATTATTCTATGAAGATTTAACTTAAGATCAATCATTAAAAATATATTGCTTTAATTATGAAATATAAAAAGTTAGACCTTCATGGAATTAGGCATGGAGATGTTGATCGGTTGGTGGAAAACTTTATTTTAATGAATCAAAATGAAACTCCATTAGAAATTGTCTGTGGAAATAGCCAACCAATGATTGGCTTAGTAGATTCTGTTTTAAAAAGAATCAATTGTGAGAACTATGAGATGGTTCAATATGGAGTTTTAATGGTGAGAAAGGTATAAAGAATTAATTAGCCTTTTTCTTTGATGTGATTGATTGAAAAACTTTTTTACTATTCAGTTCTTTACCATCAAGATGATGATCTATGGATAAACGAAGTATTTTTTTTGCTGCCTTAAGAGTATTAGGTGAAGAAAAATCTTGATTCTTGATGGCTTTGATTTCTGAACCTTTAATAATAATTTTAGTATTGCTACTGTCATTTACCAATCTAAAGCCTTGCTCAGGATGAAAAATATAACGTCCTTCTTTTTGAATATTCTTTGAACTCATTGCCTCTGTATCAAAATTGATTGCATAACCAATTTCAGAAAGCATGGATAATTCAAACTTCCTTAATGCTATCTCAATATTACTTGCATCGGAAAGCTCAGTAATGGCACTGGAGTAATCTGTAAAAAGATCAGGATAAGGGTCTGCAACTGTTAAAAAAGATAGAATCAATTCATTTAAATAAAAAGCAGACATCAAATGTTTGCCTTTTATTTTTTCTACATACACACCAGTAACCTCAACTTCTCTGAGTGTTTTCAGTTGTGACCTACCTGACCAAGAGACACGAATTGGTAAGAATGGTTGAAGAAAAGATTTAAATTTTGATTTTGGTCTTTTAGAGCCTTTAGCGATTAAATCCACTCGTCCATACTTTTGAGTAAAAAGATTAATAATCTGACTGGTTTCTGAATAGGGTCTATGATGAAGCAAGTAAGCAGGTTCTTGTTCAATAATACCGCTGGATGGCATATTAGTTTGAAATTTTCATTTTTTCATTCACTCTAACTTGGGATGATAGAAAAACTTTCTTTTTTAACATCTCCTCCACTTCGAGTCTTGTCTCAGTGCCTACTTTTTTTAAGATATGACCTTTCTTACCGATAATAATCTTTCTATGAGCACTTTTTTTGACACAAATAGATATCTCAATGAAGACGGTACCTTTCTTTTCACTCATGCTATCAACCTCGCAAATCAAGCTATAAGGCAACTCTTCTCTTAGGCAACTCATAAGTTTCTCTCGCATGGTTTCAGCAATTCTAAAATTCATGTCTTTGTCTGTTTTAGTATCAGAAGAGAATTCTGGACTTTGATAAGGTAAATATTTTTCGATAGAGACTAATAAGTTATTTATATTTTTTCCACGAAGTGCTGACAGCGGTATGATTTCTTCAAATGTAGACCTTTCATTAGAGCTCGCAAGAAAATCTAATATCTTAGTTTTGTCTTTAAAACGATCCACTTTATTCACTACCAATATCTTTTTTAATCCAGTTTCTTCTATATTATCTAAAAGGTATTGATCCGCTTTCTTCCATTGATTAACTTCAACAAGCATAACAACAAGATCGGCCATAGAAAGAGCCAGGCTGGGTTCTTTGTTAAGCCTTTTTAGGTTGAGTTTCTTTGTGTTATCGGATAATAAACCTGGTGTATCAATCAGCACAATTTGAGTGTTTTCATAATTAACAATACCCAAAACATTTATCTGAGTGGTCTGGGGTTTTGAGGTTACTATAGAAACCTTCTCACCAACAAGGTAGTTTACCAGAGTAGATTTACCTACATTTGGTCTACCCACAACAGCAACATAACCGCTTTTGACTTTTTGCTTAGTCATTTGATAGTAACCTCAATGCTTTCATTGCTGCTTTCTGTTCTGCAACTCTCAAACTTTTAGCACTCGCTTTGGTTGTTATTTCTCCTTTCTCAATAATGCATTCGACATGAAATGTCTGATCGTGCTGTTCTCCCTCTGTATTTAATAAGCGATATTTAGGGAGATCTTTTTTCATTTTATGCATCTTCTCTTGCAATAGACTCTTATGGTCTTTGTTTTCAGATTCTGGATTCAAAGATTCTAACTTTGAGTCAAACACAGTAAGAACTGTATTCTTTAAAGATAAATAACCGCCCTCTATGAAAACAGCACCAATAATTGCTTCCAAAGCGTTGGCAAGAATGGATGATCTATTAACTCCACCCGATGAGATTTCACCCTGTCCTAAAATTAAGTGTTGATCTAAATTTATTTCTCTAGCCAATTCAGACAAACTTTCTTTGTTGACTATACTGGCTCGCATTCGACTTAAGTTGCCTTCTGATTCATCTGAATATTTTTCAAATAACAGTTCACTAATAACAAGGTCCAGTGCGGAATCTCCTAGAAACTCTAACCTTTCATTGTTGATTGATGAAAAGCTTCGATGTGTTAATGCATTCTCAACTAAGGACTGATCCTTAAATGAGTAATCAAAAACCTCAATGATCCATTCTTGTGTTTGTTTAATTTTCAAATTGTGTGAAATACTTAATCGATTGATTTACCAATTCTATTCCATTCTGGTAAGGAACTAAAATCCCAATTAAACCAGATTGTTGTAGCTTTACCCACAATATGATTTCTAGGAACATAACCAGGACAATCATATCGACCGTCTTTACTGTTATCCCTATTGTCACCCATAAAGAAATAATGGCCTTCAGGTACCTCAAAGACACCTTCTTTTCCTCTTCTAGAGGGGGTCAGTAAAGCTAGATGTGTATTCTTACCAATACTTTCTTCGTAAACATGTGCACCATATTGCTTAGTATTTTTATAGACATACTGGAACTTGTTAGCCAATAAATCTCCATTGATTTTAATTTGTTTATTTTTATAACTGATCTCATCACCTGGCAAGCCAATTAAACGCTTAATGTATTTGATGGAAGTATCACATGGGTAATCAAAAACAACAACATCGCCTCTTTTGAGCTCATTGGTGTTCCAAAACGACCGATTGGTAACTGGCAATCTTAAGTCGTATGCATATTTCTTAACCAGGATAAAGTCTCCTTTAACCAAAGTTGGCATCATCGAACCAGAAGGAATACGAAACGGCTCAAATACAAATGACCTAAGTATAAAAACAACAAGAAGAATAGGAAATAAAGCACCGGATAACTCAATAATACTGTGATCCTTCTTGTTATAGAAATGGCCAACCAACCAGATCAATCCTAATGAAAGAACTATAAAAAATAAAATTGCTTGAAAATCAAAATTCATAGATGACATTATAGATGATGGATTAATAAATAATTATGATTTCTTTGAGGAGTCTTTTTGCATAATAGAAAGAAAAGCTTCTTGAGGAATCTCTACAGACCCAAATTGTTTCATTCTTTTCTTTCCTGCTTTTTGCTTTTTTAGTAATTTCATCTTTCTCGTTACATCGCCACCATATAATTTAGCAGTTACATTTTTTCTAAAAGCTTTTACATTGCCTCTAGCAATGACTTTAGCACCTATCACAGCTTGCAGAGCAACTTCAAACATTTGTCTTGGGATCAACTTTGAGAGTCTATCAATAATCTTTCTCCCATGAGAAACCGACATGTCTCTATGAATAATACTTGAGAATGCATCGACCTTATCTCCATTAACTAGGATATCCAAGCGAACTAGATTATCAGATTTAAATTTTAGAAAACGATAATCAAAAGAGGCATAGCCTTTTGAAACCGATTTAAGCTGATCAAAAAAGTCCATCACAACTTCAGCCAATGGTAATTCATAATCAAGAACAACTTGTCGACCTAAATATTGTAGTTTTTTCTGTATACCTCTTCTGGATTCGCAAAGTTGAATAACATTGCCCACAAATTCAGGTGGCATTAATATACTCGCTTCAACAATAGGTTCTCTTATTTCTTTAACATTATTCATTATTGGTAATGCATCAGGGTTATCTATTTTTATAACTTCACCGTTGGTTTTCAAAACCTCATACACCACAGTTGGTGATGTCGTAACCAAATTTAAATCGTATTCTCGCTCAAGACGTTCTTGAACAATTTCCATATGAAGCATCCCTAAAAATCCACAACGAAACCCAATACCCAGTGCTGAAGAGGATTCCGGTTCATAATGGAGAGAAGCATCATTTAATTTAAGTTTGTCTAATGCTTCTCTGAAAGCTTCTAAATCTTCTGATGATGCTGGAAATAAGCCTGCAAAAACTCGAGGTTGTATTGTTTTAAAATCGGGCAGTGCTTTCTCGCTAGACCTTTTTAAGTGAGTTACCGTATCACCAACAGGAGCTCCGAAAATATCTTTAATACCAGCCACTAGAAAACCCACTTCACCAGCGGATAAAGAATTTCTATATTCCATCTTTGGTGTGTAAATTCCCAACGAATTAGCTGTGTATTCATAGCCTGTTTGCATCAATTTAATCTTGTCGCCTTTTTTTATTCTTCCATTAACTATTCTCAATAACGAAACAACACCAACGTACTTATCAAACCAAGAATCGATTATTAGAGCTTGCAATGGTTCATCAGGATTGCCTATTGGTGAAGGTATGATTTTAACAATTTGATTCATTAATTCATGAACACCTTGTCCTGTTTTTGCACTGATTAATATTGCATTATCCGTTTCAATGCCAATGACTTCATTGATGTCATGCAGTACTTTTTCAGGATCAGCAGCAGGTAAATCTATTTTATTAATAACAGGTAATATCTCAAGACCTTGCTCAATTGCGCTATAACAATTAGCCACACTTTGTGCTTCAACACCCTGAGAAGCATCAACGACTAGCAAGGCGCCTTCACAAGCAGCCAATGATCTTGATACTTCGTATGAAAAGTCCACATGGCCTGGAGTGTCAATTAAATTAAAGACATATTTTTTTTGATCATCGGAAGTAAAGTTTAATGAAGCACTTTGGGCTTTAATTGTTATGCCTCTTTCTTTTTCTAAGTCCATACTATCAAGCACCTGTTCTTCCATTTCTCGTTCCTCTAACCCACCAGTTTGTTGTATCAATCGATCTGCCAAGGTGGATTTTCCATGATCTATATGAGCTATAATTGAAAAATTTCTAATATTCTTCATTGAATGATTAATCCCTGATCTGAACCTAGTATCTCAGTCACCATATGCCTTAGATTAAGATCTTCAATTGCTTTTGGTGCTGAAAACATTTCAATAATAGTTGGGTCTTGCAACATGAGTATTTGATTAAATTGTTCTTTTTTTTCAAAATCCATTAACTCATAATGATTTTCAAAATAAGACAGTAAAAGCAAATCCAACTCTTTTGTTCCTCTTCTGCATCTCCATCTTAGTCTAGAGAGTTCGAATGAATTATCACTCATCAAAATCGTGCGTAGCTATCATTTTTTTAATTTCAGAAATCGCTTGTCCTGGATTGAGATCTTTTGGACAAGACAAAGAACAATTCATAATGGTGTGGCAACGATAAAGTTTTGATGAATCATTAAGATCCTTCAAACGTTCTTCCTTAGCGTCATCTCTACTGTCTTGTAACCAACGGTAAGATGCTAATAATGCTGCTGGCCCTAGATACTCATCACTATTCCACCAATAACTTGGACAACTGGTTGAACAACAAGCACAGAGAATACAAGCAGAAGGCTTATCAATTTTCTCTTGATCTTCTTTGGTTTGATACCTTTCCTCTCCCTCTGGAGACTCAGAGTTGCTTTTAAGCCAGGGCTCTACAGATGCATAACCTTCATAAAACTTTGTTAAATCAGTGACTAAATCTTTTACAACATTCATATGAGGCAAAGGATAAATTCTAATGTCCCCATCTAAATCTTTTATTGGTTGCGTGCAAGCAAGCGTATTTAATCCATTGATATTATGTGAGCAAGAACCGCATATACCCTCTCTGCAGGATCTTCGAAAGGATAAACTTGGATCTAAGTCTGATTTAATTTTTATCAATGCATCCAAAACCATAGGACCGCACTCATCAAGATTTAACTCGAATGTATCCAGCCTTGGATTGTCTCCAGTATCAGGATCATAACGATAGACAATGAATGTTCTGGAATTACTCACACTAGCTTCTAAATTAAAACTATTGCCTTTATTTATTTTTGAATTCTTGGGTAATGTAAATTCAGCCATTGATTAGTTCTCCTAGTAAACTCTAGCTTTTAAAGGAACAGTTTCAACTTCATCAGTCTGAGTTTCAAGTGTAACAGGGCTTGAATCTATTCTTGTTTTATTTTTCTCATCGAGCCAACCCAAACTGTGTTTAAGCCATTTTGTATCATCTCTATCTGGGTAATCATCTCGAGCATGAGCACCTCTGCTTTCTTGACGAATCAGTGCACAATCCATAGTAACCATGGCTTGCCCTAGAAGATTCTCAAGTTCCAATGTTTCAACTAAATCTGTATTCCATATCAAGCCCTTATCTGTAACGGAGACATCTTTAAAAGAATCAATGCAAGCCGACATCTTATCAACACCTTCTTGTAATATCGCTTCCGTCCTAAAAACTGAGGCATGCTTTTGCATGGTTTTTTGCATTTCATCTCTTATTTCAGATGTTCCTAAATCCCCGTTTGAAAAGCGTATACGATCAAACTTATCAATCGCTTTGTCAATGATTGATTGAGGTATATCGCTTGTGAGTGCTCCTGGTTTAAGTGTTTTAGCACATTGTTCTGCCGATGCTTTGCCAAATACCACTAAATCAAGAAGAGAATTTGAACCAAGTCTGTTAGCACCATGAACAGAAACGGATGCAGCCTCTCCTACAGCCATGAGTCCTGGGACTACATGAACATTACCCTCAGTATTTTTAGTAATGACTTCTGTATGGACATTGGTTGGCACACCGCCCATATTATAATGAACAGTAGGAATCACTGGAATAGGATCTTTGGTTACATCAACATCAGCAAAGATTCTTGCTGTCTCAGCAATGCCTGGTAATCGTTCATCAATAACCTCACCGCCTAAATGCTGTAGATTAAGATTGATATGATCATTCATATCGCCGACGCCTCTGCCTTCTATTATTTCCATAGTCATGGATCGACTGACAACATCTCTTGAGGCTAAATCTTTTGCATTAGGTGCGTATCTTTCCATGAAGCGTTCGCCTTCTGAATTCGTTAAGTAACCCCCCTCTCCTCTTGCGCCCTCAGTAATTAAGCAACCCACACCATAAATACCCGTTGGGTGAAATTGTACGAACTCCATATCTTGAAGAGGAAGACCTGATCTTAATGCCATTCCAGACCCATCTCCTGTGCACGTATGAGCAGCGGTACATGAAAAGTAAGCTCTACCATGCCCTCCGGTTGCTAAGATAACCTTATTGGCTTTAAAAACATGTAATTTTCCTGTGGCCATTTCTAAAGAGATAACTCCCTTACACTCGCCTTCATCCATAAGTAATTCCAATGCAAAGTATTCAATGAAAAACTGGGCTTTATTCTTGATGGATTGCTGATACAGAGTATGAAGCATGGCATGACCCGTTCGATCAGCAGCAGCACAAGTTCTCTGAGCTATGCCTTCACCATAATGTGTAGTCATTCCACCAAATGGTCTTTGATAAATTTTCCCATCATTGGTTCTCGAAAAAGGAATGCCATATTTTTCAAGCTCTAAAACAGCTTTAGGTGCTTGCTTGCACATATATGCAATTGCATTTTGATCGCCCAGCCAATCCGATCCTTTGACTGTATCGTACATATGCCAACGCCAATCATCCTCGCCCATATTTCCCAAAGCTGCACTGATACCACCTTGAGCTGCGACCGTATGACTTCTGGTTGGAAAAACCTTGGTAATGCAAGCAGTGTTGAATCCTGCTTCCACAAGACCTAATGTAGCTCTAAGTCCTGCACCACCTGCTCCAACAACAACCACATCAAAATCATGTTCAATTAATTCATAACCCTCACTCATAGATTTTTCCTTTTAAATCAATTCCGTTTAATTAGTGCCAACAGTAATCGAAAATATTGAATAGATTGTAATTAGTACAACTGCAATTCTAAAAGCCCTTATAACATAAAAACTCATAGTCCTTAGACTCAGTGTTGAAACATAATCTTCTAAAATGACCTGAAGACCTAATTCAGCATGATAAATTAAATACAAAGATAACAAACAGAGAATCAGAGCATTCAATGGTTCGCTTGCCCAAAATAGAACTCCATCGTAATCTAAATATTGTAAATTGAATAAAATTTGGTAGATGAACCATCCTGACAA